>Ga0114954_1000379_pt1 | contig 15378 bp, 14 predicted proteins | sample Porto_4metaG_FD_87299 | JGI IMG/M metagenome (GOLD analysis project Ga0114954, IMG submission 87299) | Marine algal microbial communities from Porto, Portugal - Porto_4 metaG | ecosystem: Host-associated > Algae > Red algae > Unclassified | place: Portugal: Porto | collected 2015-02-02
CCTCCTCGATATTCAAAATCAGGTTACACCCGAATTCTTTTACACCTAATTTCTGATTTTATCATAAATTTAACAGAAACGTAATATTCGCAAAAAGAATTCTTCTGAAAAATATTACCGAATTCACAAGGAATGTTTGCTATTTTAGATTTATTGGCGCACAGGGTTTTCTATATCTTCTTTTCGGTACTTTTGCTTTGTTGCTTCTCCACCTCTTAGATGACGAATAGACTTATGATAATCAAGAATTTCTTTCACTTCATTTGCGAGCTCTGGGTTAATTTCTGGTAGACGTTCTGTTAAATCTTTATGGACTGTACTCTTTGATACCCCAAATTCCTTTGCAATTACACGCACTGTCTTTCTTGTCTCCACGATATACTTACCAATCTTGATAGTTCTCTCTTTGATGTAATCGTGCACACCACTCGCCTCCCTAAATTGGATGTGAGAAGTGTGAAATGAGCTTCGCTGCATACGACTAAGAAGTAAGTGTGAGTGCTGTTTGTAAGCGTTAAACATTCTTGGATTTATAATGAAATGATTCACGATTTCTCACCTCAAACACTCTCTTTGCTTTGGTTTATACCATTGTATTGCCCGCACTACTGATATATGCTACATGTTCACTATTTTTGCGGACTAAGTTAAGAAAAATTACGTTTTTTTGTGAGAAATACGTTAACAATGACTATTTTGGCAAAAAAATGACACCTTGTTTAAAAGGTGTCATTCTTCTCGATCATATTCTTCTTCTAACAATTGATGGTGGGGAACTTCCTTCTTACCGGCAATATAATAATACAAAGTAAATAAAACAAACAATAATATAATAGCAATCGACAGAACAAACAAAAACGACACAGTATCCCCTCCCTTTTGTAATATATATTCGAGAATCTCGTCATTTTTCCTTGTTATTGCAACTTTTTTCTCGAAATTGATTATTTTTATATAAAGTTCAACTAATAACTGGGCTTTTACGGGCAGTTAATCCTCCCTAACTTCTTTGCTTTCGCTGAATTTTGAGATCGGGGTCTTACCGCCCGCAAATAGTGGGATAAAAATAAAAAAATCAGTTCTCCTAATGAGAACTGATTTTTTCACTTTCTTATTCTTGTGAAGAAGAACCGTTAGATGATTCTGTAGAACCATTTGTTGATTTTTCTTCTTTCTTCGTCTCTTCTTGCTTACCGCTTGTCTCTTTATCACTAGTCGAACCGCTTGTTGATTTCTCTTCTTTTTGAGACTTATCTTCTGTTTTACTTTCTGGTTTCGTGCTCGTTGACTTCTCTTCTTTTTGAGATTTGTCATCAGCCTTTTTACCAGAAGCATTCGTTGCCTTTGTAGCACCTGCATCAGCTTTAATTTCTGCTACTGATTTATTTAAGTAGCGCTCAGGGTTCACAGCCACATTGTCTTTACGTACTTCAAAGTGAACGTGAGAACCTGCTTCTTTATTCATTGCACTTAGACCGGATTTTCCTAATACTTCACCTTGTGCAACTCTTGCACCTTTTTCTACTTTCACACTGCCTAAGCTTTGATAAGAAACTGCTACACCATTTCCACTATCAACTGTTACAACATAACCAAGAAGTGAATCTTTTTCAGCTTTTGTTACTGTGCCACTTAAAGCAGCAGCAACATTGAACTCTTTTCCATTTTTCGCAGCAATGTCAATTCCTTTATTCGGGGAATATGTGTTGTTATAAAAAACAAGTGCTTTTTCTTGTTCCGCCTCAGTTGCTGCATCTTCATAGAATTTCTTCTGTACGACTACTTCCGCATTTGCGGCTGCTGGCATTTTCACTATTTCTGAAGATTTCGTTACTGGTACTGCTGGATCTTCCGATTGTGTATACGGTGTTGCTTGATCTTGGTTCGGAGTCTTCTTCGGATTAGCTCCTTGGAACCATAGCGCAACCACTAGGATTACCGCTGCACAAGCAATGTATAGTGCCGGAAACACCCATCTTTTTTGAAATAAATGTACTACCTTTTGCGACTTTTTATTATTTCTTCCTCGCATTCCATCATCACCTCAGCAATCATTTTGAACAATATTCATGTATCCTATACAACGTATAACTAATTACTTTTCGACAAATTATATAAAAATATGTATATAAATTGTAAAATTTCCGAGGAAATGATGAAAAAAGAAAAAACTGAGCATTTTCAGCTCAGTTTTTAGTCCATTTGTTTCTTTTTGTATACGATTAAACATGCAACAACCGAAAGAATAAGCCACACTCCAACATTCAAGACATGTCCGCTAATGCTACTAAATCCCGCTCCCTCTACTAAGCTGTTAATCGCTTTGGCAATATGAGATGTTGGAAGATACTCGATCATCGTCTTAATTACTTTATTTTCAACCATTGGCTCAAATTGTACAGCTAAATACATCGTCATTAATATCGGCATTCCAATGAGTGATGTTTGCGGTACAGACTCAGCTAACAATCCAATCATTGTTCCAATCACAATAAATAGAATTGTTCCACATAAGAAAATAAATCCTAGTAATAAAAGATTTCCACCGAATTGATCCAAAATGAATAAGTTCACAATACAAATGCCCAACGTCAAACATGCTGTTAATATACTTTTCCCAAGAAGAACTTCAACAGAAGAAGCTGGTGATAGCATTAGCACACGTAACGTATGTTTTTCTTTTTCTTCTGCTATTACCATTGATTGAACAAACCCTGCAACAAATAGAAAGGCCATTAAAGTAATAATGCCAACCCCCATGCGCCCTTCTCCAAATCTGCTAAATATAAATGCAAATATAATTGGTAAAGATGCCATTAATAACACTTGTGAATTTGTCTTAAAATCTTGTACTTCTTTTCTAAAAATAGCTGATACACGTCTCATTGAAAATGTCATTATAATCCCCTCCCAGTAACTTCAATAAAGATATCGCCTAATGTTGGCTCGTGTGAATGAATAGATAGTAATTCACCTTTTTTCATCCATTCTGAAATACGTTTTGCACCTAATTCATCTTTTTGCACGACTTCTTTTTGCTTATCTTTTAATACGACTTGTATTTGATCTTTCGCGTATTGTAAGCGAAGGTTTTCTGGTGTATCAAGCGCTACAATTTCTCCGCCGCATAGAAAGGCGATACGGTTACAAAGCGTTTCTGCTTCTTCCATATTGTGCGTCGTTAAGAAAATCGTCGTTCCTTCTTTATTTAAGTCTTTTAAGATTTTATGAATGTTTTGTACGTTAACTGGATCGAGTGCGGATGTTGGTTCGTCTAAAAAGAGGATATCTGGTTTATGAAGGATCGCTCTCGCTAGTGTGACGCGCTGCTTCATTCCCTTTGATAGTTTCTTTACTAATGTTTTTTTATCATCTAATAGATTCACTTGTGCTAGCACTTCATCGATTCGTTCTTTTTTGCAATCGTATAAGTCGCAAAATAATAGTAAGTTATCATAAATGCTAAGTCTTTCATATAAGCCGCTGTTGTCTGTTAAAATACCAATTCGTTTATAATCGATGCTACTTGGTCCTGTAATGTCTTTCCCTAATACTCTTACTGTTCCAACACTATGAAGTAATTGAGAAGTTAATATTTTTACTGTTGTTGTTTTACCAGATCCACTCGGTCCGAGGAATCCGAAAATTTCTCCTTGCTTCACCTCAATATTTACATTTCGAAGTGCCGTTTTTTCGTTGAAACTTTTCATTACATCTTTCATTTCAATTGCCAATGTCATTTCGTCATCCCCTTTGTTTTTCTTTTATAGATGAAAGTCGCTTTAGCGCTTTTCGTTTGTATGTTTCGCTTTTCTTGACTCAATCATATGAAAAACAAAGGGTAGGCGCAGTAAAATACCGATAAAAGGAGTATTTTTACCGGTGAATGAATCATATTTCGATCCTATTGGAGCACTTTTTATAGCCCAATTACACCTTTTAATTCATCCATTCGCCCTTTCGAAAGCGGAATTGAACTTTTTCTTTCATCATCCAAAATTAAGCTAAAACTATTACGTGTCCACGTAATGACTTCTCGCACTCTTTGTAAATTCACAAGGTACGAGCGATGACATCTAAAGAACCCGAATCCTGTTAATCTCGATTCTAGTTCACTTAACGTTAATGCACATACGAAATCACCTTCGCGTACATGAATATGTGTCACTCCATTTTGTGTTTCAATGAAATGAATTTCCATCGGATCAAGTAAAATGATTTTATCGTTCACCTTTGCTGGTATTCTTTCTAATTTCATCTGCGGAATCATTTGAACGACTTTTTCTTCATCGACTTCTTCCACTTCTTCTTGCTCGATTTCGACCTTTTTCACACCATCGTTGTTTAATATGTATACATCTTCTGTTAACGAAAGAGCGTCTGATAGGAAAGAGGACGTAATAAAGATCGCCTTTCCTTTCTCTTTCATTTTCATAATTGCTTTTCGAATAATAATCGTACTTTCTGTATCTACATTTTGCTCCGGTTCTTCCAAAATAACTAAATCCGGATTATGAATCATAACTCGTCCAATATGAAGTCGGCGTTTCTCTGAAAATGACAATTTTTCTACTTTCACGTTTAACTTATCTAGGAGACCAACACATTGTACAACTTCTTCTATACTTATCTTTGATTCATAAAGCCCTAACAAAAATTTAAAGTATTCCTTCACCTTCAAACGATCATATGCTTCATCTTTCAAAAAACAAAAACCGATGCTGGAATAATTTTTCTTTCCAATCGCTTTGCCTCCAAATAGCACATTGCCAGTTGAAGCTTCTTCCTCACCAATAATGATGCGATGCAACACTTTAGCTGTATGGTTATTACATTGCAAAACAACACATTGTCCTTTCTCAACCTCTAGCTCAATTACTGGTAACTGGTTCGTCTTCCCTAATTGTTTCAACTCCAGTAGCGCCATTTCGTCTCCCCCAAATGCTTTTTATCCTATTATACCAAACAATTAATGGAAAATTTTGATATTTTTATGAAACACATAAAAATAAGGCTATCCAAATGAACAGATAGCCTTATTCTCTATTTTTGTTCTACCATATAAGTTTTGAGTAAATCACGAAGTGCTCTTTTTAAAAACTTACCTACAAATAATGAAAAAAGGAGCTAATCTTAATTAGCTCCTTTCACGTTCTACTTCTTCACCATCAGTTTCCCCTCATAATCATTCATCGTTTTTATTTCAACGCCTTTATAATAATGAGCGACGATATCTGTATATTTCTTACCTTCCGCTGCCATACCATTCGCACCGTATTGACTCATGCCAACACCATGACCGAAGCCTTTCGTCGTGACAATGATTTTATTGCCCTCTTGTTTCCATGTAAAATCAGAAGAGCGCAAATCTAACTTTTCACGAACTTGTTTTCCTGTTAATGTTTTCCCTTGGAACGCTACATCCTTTACTCTTTTACCCTCCGTAAGATCTTTAATATTTCCAACCTTTCCATCCGCCAGCACTTTCACACCGAGACGTTTTTGAAAATCAGCTACTGTGAACGTTTGCTCGCTTGTAAACTTTGGAGAGGCTTGATCCCACGGGCTATCTACACTTTTCAAATACGGATAATCATTTCCCCAATAATCAGCTGCATTCTCTGTTCGGCCGTTACTCGTTGAGAAGAAAGACGCTGAAATCGGTTTTCCCTCATACGTTAAAACTTGTCCTGCGGTTTTAGAAACGGCTTCCTCGATTTTCTTTAAATTGTTTTCGTAGTTATTGCCCCATTGTTTTTTCAATTCCTCTTTGCTTTTGTACACTTGATCTTTCACCGTATCTACCACATCTGCATTGTTTTTCTTTTCTCCACTTAGCATACGCTGCACCACGAATGTTCTTGCTGCTAATGCCTGTGCCTTTAGCGCCTCTATTTCAAAACTGGCATTCATCTCAGAAGCTACTACACCGGTCACATATTCCTCCACAGGTAATGTTTCTACCTTCTTCTGTTGGTCGCGATATACAGCAACTTGAACTGCTGTATCCACTTTCCCTGGAGCTGGTATACTTTCTATCGCTGGAGGAGTTTTAGAAGCTGCTTCTTCTCCTATTTTTGCTTTCGCAAACGGAATTACAAGAGCAGCGGGTACAATGATAACGAGCGCTATTAAAAGCACTACTATAATGAAAAATGGCTTTGAAAATTTCATCCTATTCCCCCAATATAAAGTTGGCTTCCTTTCATTCTTATGGAACTACGGAATTTTTTAGAACATACTTGGGGGTATCGGTATAGACTGAAGTTTTAATGCGTTGGAGTCTTACTGCCCGCTAATGCGAGATAAAACGAAAATTTTCTAAATATTTTTACTGGTACGTGCATAAGTATAGAGTTTATTGACTATAACAGTAATAACCCAAAAAAAATAGTCTCTATATCAAAAGACATAGAGACTACTTCAATTAAGCGTGAAGATCAGAAACTTCTTGTTCTTTCACTTCTTCTACTTTTTCGTTTACACGTTCAATAGTTGCACCTAATGCAGCTAATTTCTTATGGAAGTCTACATAACCACGGTCAAGATGCTTTAATTCAGTTACACGAGTGTAACCTTCTGATACTAAACCAGCTAAGATTAATGCTGCAGCTGCACGTAAATCAGTTGCACCTACTTCAGCACCTTGTAAGCTGTTTGGACCGTTCATAATAACAGAACGACCTTCGATTTTAATATCAGCATTCATACGACGGAATTCTTCAACGTGCATAAAGCGGTTTTCGAATACCGTTTCTGTAATCATACTTGTTCCATCAGCTTGTAGTAATAATGCCATCATTTGTGATTGCATGTCTGTTGGGAAACCTGGGTGAGGCATAGTTTTAATATCAACCGCTTTTAACTTATCTGGGCCGATAACACGTACACCTTCATTTTCCTCAATAATTTTAACACCCATTTCTTCCATCTTCGCTGTAATTGAGCGTAAATGTTCAGGAACAGCATTTTCAATTAAGATGTCTCCACCAGTAATTGCTGCTGCAACCATGAATGTTCCCGCTTCAATACGGTCAGGAATAATAGAGTGGTTTCCACCATATAATTTCTCAACGCCTTCGATACGAATCGTTCCAGTTCCAGCTCCGCGTACTTTCGCTCCCATCGCATTTAAGAAGTTAGCTAAGTCAACGATTTCTGGTTCTTTCGCTGCATTTTCAAGGATTGTTGTCCCTTTTGCTAATGTAGCTGCAGACATAATGTTTTCTGTCGCGCCCACGCTTGGGAAGTCTAAATAAATTTTAGCTCCTTTTAGTTCTCCCTCAACGTATGCCTCAACAAAACCGTTACCAACCTGTACTTTTGCTCCCATTGCTTCGAAGCCTTTTAAATGTTGGTCAATTGGACGTGAACCAATTGCACATCCACCTGGAAGTGCAATACGAGCACGACCGTTACGTGCTAATAATGGTCCCATTACTTGAACAGATGCACGCATTTTGCGTACATATTCAAATGGTGCTTCAATGTTTAGTTCTTTAGAAGCATCGATTGTTACTTGGTTATTTTCAAATACGACTTCAGCATTTAAATGACGTAATACCTCATTAATTGTGTATACATCAGACAAAACTGGTACTTCAGATAGTACATTCTTTCCATCACTCGCTAATAGGGCTGCAGCGATTATAGGTAATACAGCATTTTTTGCGCCCTCAACACGCACTGTGCCGTTTAACCGCTTTCCGCCACGGACGATGATCTTTTCCAAATTATTCCCCTCCGTGTCCTTTTTTCAGTATCTATTCACTCAATACTCAGAAGTTATGATCGGTGTGCCAACCACAATTGTATCTTTGTTGTTTGTAGAACGTATTGCTATTTGCACATTTATTTTCTCTCTATTTGTTGAAAGAGCGTCATCCCACTTTTTATTGTATGCGGAGACTGACACAAATGCTCTTTCTTCTACTTGTTCGATCGCTCTTGCTGAAAGATCTTTCAAAACCTGATTGGTTTTATTTTGCAAAACACCTTCAATCTTATCATTCAGTACACCTTGAACACAAGTGTAAATTATAGGTTTTTCATTAAAAATTTTATTCATTTTCTGAACATGCTTCGGGTCCCATTTCGCCCCACTTACTTCAAAAATAATGAAAGTGTTTTCTTTAGTATTTTCCTTACTCCAAGTTACTACTACTCGTTCTTCATATGAAGCAAACTTTTTATAGGATGTAGCTTTATATCCATCTGGAGATTGCTCTAAGTCCCATTTTTGAATATTTGCCTTCCCCTTCACATCGTTTAACAATTTTTGAAACGTATGTATGTTAGAAATTGTTTTTGTTTCTCGCGCTAACCATGACCATTTCTCCACTTTAGCATCATTTTTCTCTAAAGCCTTAATCATGTTCTCCATTTTCTGTTCATCGCTTATCGGTTTCATCTCTCTATATCCAACCAAAAAGAAAACAACACTCAAGGCAACAATAAGAATGGCTTTAAGCTTCAATTTCATCCCCTCCTATCCCCATTGTTAACGGAGATATGAGGTTCTATACACTTACTTTACTAAATACGTTAAACTCTTCGAATAGCCTAAATAATCAAGGAAAAAGTTACTTACAGATGTCCCAATTGCAATTGTAATTAGGATGAGTAATACCCTCGTCTGCAACACTTTTCCAGCTTTCATTAAACGCTCGATGTGAATACCTTGTAAGGCCCACCACGTAATGGTAATAAACAATAAATGCGAAACGATGGCAATCAGTGCTTGTTGCCCTAAAAGTTGTGCCAAAAAATCGACCCCTTTTTACTCGGCTACTACTTACGAAAGAATATAAAAACGATACCATAATAAGTAGGAGCCACACTTTTTCAAATGCAAATAAGCATCTTACATTTTACATCGTAAACTTCTCTCGAAAAAACGTATACCTATATGCATTTTCATTTGCGGCTAACACAAAATAAAAAGCGCAGAGTACCGACTCCACACCTTTTATTTTCACTATTGTACCACGTTCCCCAAGAAGAAGAAATCTTTCATTAATGGAAAATATTCATAAAAGAAATTGTATCCAATCATCGGCATAATCCCTAGTATTACAATCGAAATTGCACAAAGACTCATAACAACCTTTATATTTAATGGCAAACGAATTTTCTCTTCTACTTCTCCCGTCCGGAAAAACATTTGCTGTAAAATACGGAAATAATATACGAATGAAATGACTGTCGTACCCATCATAATAGAAGCTAGTACGTAATGAGCTGGCTCTACATGAAGTGCACCTAAAAAGATGTTAATCTTTCCGATGAAACCAGCTGTTCCTGGTATCCCGGCCAACGATAAAATAAAAATCGTCATTACTATCGCTGTAAATGGCGACCTGTTATATAATCCGGTGAAAATAGTGATATTTTCTTTGTCGCTTTGTAAGATTAAACCGTGGATAATTGCAAACGCGCCTATATTCATAAGCATATAGGCGAGCATGTAAAACCACATGCTATCCATCGTAAATGGTGATAATGCCACAAGTGGAACGAGTAAATACCCCGCATGCGCGATTCCTGAATAAGCAAATAGGCGTTTTACGTTATATTGCTTTAGTGCGACTACATTTCCGATAATCATCGTAATACTTGCTAGAACCGCAATATATATACTCATACGCCCGTATAAAGATTGCATGTCTCCTTGCACCGATACACTTGCAAAAATCATAAGGAACAGACGAATAATGAGTAGGAACCCAGCAATTTTAGAAATCGTTCCAAGGAAAGCAGTAACAGGTGTAGCCGCCCCTTCATACACATCGGGTGCCCACATATGAAACGGTACTGTTGCAATTTTAAACGAGAGCCCAACGAGCAATAGTAGAAATGCGAGAGCTAACAATAACTGAATACCACTAGTTAGCTCCCCGGTGAATACTTTTTGCATATCCACAATATTGGTTGAGCCTGTAATACCGTATAAATAACTCATTCCAAAGAGCGTAATCGCCGTTCCAATTCCTCCATTAATGACATATTTCATTGCCGCTTCATTTGATGCACGGTTCCTTTTTCGTATTCCTACTAAAACATAGGAAGAAAGTGATAGTAGCTCTAAACCGACGAAAAGTGTAATAAAATCAACACTAGAAGCCATGAACATCGCCCCAAGAAGGGCCATTAAAAATAAGTAATAATATTCTCCCTTATCTTCAATTGGATTTTTCTTGTCATCGCTCATTGCGGTGCATAAGATGAGGGCCGCTCCGCCTAATAACAACGTTTTAAACCCTTTTGAAAATCCATCTAACACAAACGATCCATTTAAAATATCTCCTGCTGGTTCGCCGTATAGCGTAATTAATGACACAATTGCTAATATGACAGCAGCGATTGCACTAAGCGCCACATACCTATGGTTCAGCTTAAAAAACAAATCACCTATGGAAAGAAGGATGGCAAACCCGAGAATAATGAATTCTGGCAACATGAGATGCCATGATAAGCTCAGTAACGTATCCATATCCATCCTACTTCACCCCCAATGTTTTCAATGTATTTTGAAGCGGATCCCCTAGTATTTCTGGCATTACTCCAATGGCAATAATACAGAAGATAAGCAATAGGACCGGGACGTACTCCCATCCGTGTATATCAGTTTTCGCTTCCCACTCTTTCTTACCAAATGTTACTTGGAGTGTCGCTCTTAATACGTACACAGCGGTTAAAATAATCCCAAGTACACCGACTGCAGCAATGACTGGCTCTCCTTGGAATAAGCCGAGAAAGGCAAGAAACTCACTCACAAATCCAGACATCCCCGGTAGTCCAAGCGATGCCATTCCTCCTGCTAGGAAGAAGCCGCTAAGTATTGGGACACTTTTTGCGAGTCCACCAAGCGCTGTAATATCCGACGTGCCAAAGCGCTGTTCTATAACACCAAGCAAGAAGAAGAGCAAGGCTGCAATTAAACCGTGCGAAACAACTTGGAATAGCGCCCCTTGTGTACCTGGTGCATTAAGTGCCGCAAGCCCCATTAAAACAATTCCCATATGCGAAATACTAGAGTAGGCAAGCACCTTCCTAAAATCCGTTTGGATGAGCGCTAAAAAGGCACCGTACAATAAGTTGATTACTCCTAAAATCGCAATTAGCGTGGCAAACTCGCGAAAGTATTCTGGGAATAACCCCTTCCCGAAGCGAATCATCCCGTACGCTCCAATCTTTAGCAAAACGCCTGCATGAAGCATAACTACAGCAGGGTGCGCTTCAATATGCACATTGACCATCCAGCGATGCAACGGGAAAATAGGTAGTTTAATTGCAAAGGCAATCATTATAGCAATAAATACACCAAGCTGTATGCTACTCGGGACGATCTGTCCTCCCCCAGCACTTACACCTGTTAATATCTCTTTCAATTCCGCAATATTTGTCGTACCTGTTTTCGCGAACAAAATCGAGAAAACGATGAGCAAAATAGCTGATCCAATGCCGTTATATATTAAATAACTATATGCAGCCTTTTCACTCGACAATTTCCCCCACTTGCCAATTAATAAAAACATTGGTGGCAGTGTAATTTCAAAGAAAATAAAGAACAACATTAAATTTTTAGCAGCGAAGACACCGAGCATCCCTATTTCTAGCATGAGCAATAGCATATAAAATGCTTTTAAATTTCTTTTAATGGAAAACGCTGCAATTGCTGCAAGCATCGCTAGAAGGGCTGTCAGCACCATCATTACAAGTGACAAACCATCAATTCCAAGCTCGTAATAAATAGAAAACCATCTTTTATCCACCGCTGCAAAATCACCAAATTTAATCCATTTCACTTTTTCATCAAATAGCGATAGACTCTTTCCAGAAGCATATGTACAAGCGAGGACGGTAGCTATCCCAAATGGAAGCGCCGTCCCAAATAAACCGAGCGCTCGTACTGTACGCGATTCTTTTTTCGGTGTTAATACAAGTAATAGAATCCCTAAAAGTGGGGAGAAAATGAAGAACGTCAACAACAAATCATTCATCGTAAATCCCCTCCCGTATATAGCAAAATAATGACGAGGACCGCGAGCGAAACTGCTGTTACAGTGCCGTACACTTGTACATTCCCGTTTTGAAGCCTCGACAATGTGCCACTTACCCCTTTAACCAAACTTGCGATTAAAACAGCAATCCCTTCCACGACATATACTTCAAATAAGCGAAGCACATGAGCGATTCCCTTCGTAATAGGAATCACTGTCATATTGTATAGTTCATCCACATAATATTTTTCTTTCAAGAGCTTATGAAGAAATGACCTTTCTCCTCCTGCCCAATTTTTTGAGATAGTTTTCTTTCCATATATGAAATACGCAAGGGCAATCCCCCCAAATGAAACGAGCGTCGCAACAATCATAATCCAAACTGGTCCATGTGCTTCTTCCACTTTAAATTGTATATCCTTCGTCAGCCAATCTCCGAGAAACGTTCCAAACCACGGTGTATTTATATATCCTGCTACTACCGCGAGAACGCCGAGAACAATCATCGGATACGTCATAATACGCGGCGAGTCATGCACGTCTTCCTTCGTCTTCGCTTCCCCAGTAAAGACAAGAAAGTATAGGCGGAACATGTAGAATGCTGTTAGGAATGCCGCAAAGACTGCTAGAACAAATAGAAAGTAATTGCCACTCATCCAAGTTGCTGCCAAAATTTCATCTTTACTAAAAAAACCCGAAAGAAGCGGAACTCCACTAATTGCAAGTGTACCTATTAAAAATAACGTACCCGTTACTTTCATCTTCTTCTGTAAACCGCCCATTTTATTAATGTTTTGCGTATGCACAGCATGAATTACACTTCCTGCTGCCAAGAATAGTAACGCTTTAAAAAAGGCATGTGTCGTTAGATGGAATATACCCGCTACGTAACCAGCAGAACCTAAGGCGAGCATCATATACCCGAGCTGGCTAACTGTAGAATAAGCAAGTACCCTCTTTATATCCGTCTGTACAAGACCGATAGAGGCTGCAAATATTGCGGTGAAAGCCCCAACAATTGCCACCGTCTGCATTGCCACCGCACTTGCCGAAAATAGCGGGAACATCGTTGCTACTAAATATACACCGGCTGCGACCATCGTCGCCGCATGAATAAGTGCCGAAACAGGCGTTGGCCCCTCCATCGCATCAGGCAACCACGTATGAAGCGGAAATTGACCTGATTTCCCCATCGCCCCGATAAAAATTAATATCGCCGTTATCGTTATCATAGTCGGGGACAGATCGCCTGTATGAATCGCTCTAAAAATTGCTTCATACTCAAAACTACCTGCATGCCAAAAGATTAAAATCATCCCAATAAATAAACCAACATCCCCAATACGAGTCATAATAAAAGCCTTTTTCGCAGCAGCCTTTGCTTCCTCCTTAAAGAAATAAAAACCGATGAGTAAAAATGAACCGAGGCCTACTAACTCCCAAAATATATAAAGCTGTAACAAATTCGTCGATATAACAAGCCCAAGCATCGCAAATGTAAAGAGTCCTAAATATGCATAAAAAGTTGGTAATCTTGCGTCACCTTTCATATAACCTTTTGAATACACATGTACAAGTAAGCTCACAAGTGTAACGATAAATAACATCAAAGCCCCTAATGCAGTCACTTCAAAGCCAAATGATATATCAATATCTCCAGTTCTAAGCCATACCCATTTATGCTTCACTGTGACCTTCGAAAATCTTTCTATTAATACAAGTACCGCGAGCATAAAGGAGAGAGAGACGAAGAAAATACTAAGTACGCTGCTTCCTTCTCTAATTTTCTTCCCGAACATAATAAGTAAAAAAAACGAAACAAGCGGGAAAAGCGGTATGAGCCATGCATAATCGATCATTGTTTCCTTCCCCCTTTTCGGTCACAATGCTATCCTTTAAGCGTATCCATTTCATCTACATGAACTGTCGTGCGATTACGATACAAAGCAATTAAAATGGCGAGCCCTACCGCCGCCTCCGCTGCCGCTACAGCCATCGTAAACAGCGAGAAGATTTGCCCTGTTAAATTCGGGAACAAACCTAATTTACTAAACGCCACTAAATTTAAATTGGAAGCATTTAGCATTAATTCGATACAAACTAATACGATTACTGTGTTTCGCTTCGTTAAAGCTCCAAATAAACCGATGCAAAACAAAATAATCGCAAGTGTTAAATACGCAGAAGCTGGAACGCTACTCATTGGAATCCTCCTCTTTCTCATCCTTCTTCGCAAGTATAATCGCGCCAACAAGTGCTACAAGTAAAATAACCGAGGTTAACTCAAATGGAATAATGTATTCCGAATAGAGAAGTGTACCGATTTGAAGTGTGTTTTTTTCATGGAGAGGTAAACTTCCTTGTGTGCTTTCATTTGAAAAATCGATACTATTAACAGCGAAATACATAACTGCCCCAAATGCTACAACTGCAAAGAAGATAATCCATTTTCGAAGAGTAAGACGTGATTCATTTTCCGCATTATGTTTCGTTAACATAATGCCAAAAATCATAATAATTGTGATTGCACCAGAGTAAAGTAAAATTTGTGCAACTCCGATAAACTCGGCCGATAAAAGAAAGTACAAACCTGCAATGCTGAGAAATGTCAGAACGAGAGCTAGCATCATATGCATTACTTTCGTTAAGTTCAACATGAGAACACCACCGATAATTGCAGATAAGGATAGTATAAAGAATGCTACAAACTCGCCATTCATGCTTTATTCTCCTTCCTGACGTTTTCATCGTTTTCGTCGAGCCACTGCAAATTTTTAAATAAATCATCACGTGAATATGCTGCGAGTTCAAAGTTATTTGTCATAACAATTGCCTCTGTCGGGCAAACTTCTGTACATAAATCGCAAAGTATACAAATTTCAAAATTAATATCATACGTATCAATAATTTTCCCTTTTTTCGTAGGGTCAGGATGTTTCTTTCCCGTCAATTGAATGCAATCTGTCGGACAAATGTTAGAACACTGATTACAAACAATACATTTCTCAGGATAAAACTTTTGAATCCCTCTAAAGCGATCTGGCAATGGCAACGGCTGATTTGGATAATCATACGTCACCTTTTTCTTACTCAAATTACTCAGCGTATATTTTAAACCTTTAAATAACCCTTTCATCTCTTACTGGCACCCCCTTCATAGATTAGAAGAATAGCTCCTTAATCAATGCCGTTAAGAAAATATTTGCAAGTGCGATTGGTAATAATACTTTCCAGCCAAACTCCATTAACTGGTCACCCCTTATACGCGGGAACGTAACGCGGAACCAAATTAATAGAAAGACTACACTGCTAAATTTCAAAGCAAACCATACAGCACCTGGAATAAATCCAAGAAACATAACTGGGTTCCAGCCGC
>Ga0114954_1000381_pt1 | contig 15320 bp, 14 predicted proteins | sample Porto_4metaG_FD_87299 | JGI IMG/M metagenome (GOLD analysis project Ga0114954, IMG submission 87299) | Marine algal microbial communities from Porto, Portugal - Porto_4 metaG | ecosystem: Host-associated > Algae > Red algae > Unclassified | place: Portugal: Porto | collected 2015-02-02
CAGTTCCAGACATCCTCGATCTGCGATTTGTCGCTGCTGTCGCAGTAGGCCTGATCACCACCACCGATCACGAAATGTGCATTGCGCTCTTCAAGCGCCTCGTGAAAGTCGCGCCAGCCGCCGTCGCTCACCGGCTTGGCGCTGTACGGGTCGTGGCAGGAACAGAAACCGAAACGTAGTGATTGGGGATACTTTGCCAGAGTCTGGAACCAGCATTGGTGACGGGTTCCAAGTTCGATCTTGCGGGCGATGTTTGTCATCCCGTCATCGGCGATCAGGTAATAGAAGTAGCGGCGATTCTGTTTGAGCCCCCGGACCTGGAAACAATGGCATAGCCCTTGTCTTTCGTCGAAATCGTGGGCTTCTGCGAACACGACGACGTGACTGGACTTAAGTTTTGCCGGGGAGGCCTCGGTGGGCTCTGCATTCAGTTTGTCCTTGGTCACCAGCAGCCACCAGGTTCCTGGGCGGTAGGCGCGAATCCAGATCCGAGATGAGGCGTCGTCGGTATGGCCGATGATGGCGGCACTGCCGAGCTTTGGCTTGGCAGATTCGTAGTTGGTGGGATCTTCGAGCATGGCCATGCAGACCTCCGTGTCCTGCGTTCGGTGTATGTGGTTGGGATGAGCGCTCGTGGGCGGGCTGCATCGTGTGACGTGAAGCCACCTCGTTTATCGCGAGCAGAGTCTTGGGTCGGAGCAGTAGGCGATGGCGTCGACGGGTCACCGTCGTCGGTCCTGATCGCAAGAGGCGCTGCGGTGGCGTCGATGCTTCGTCCGGCCTGGCTCGGCAACGGCCTTGCTAGCGTAGTCTGAAACGCGCACTCCCGCTCCTTTGGGAGGGCACTCGGGTGAAAAGGCTTTCTAGAGCCTTGAACGCTGCGGGACGCGTCGGCGGTGCTTAGCCGATCATTCGTAAAATCAGCGGTTCGAGCGGCCGATGCGGAAGGGCGATCAGCGAGAGACTCGATCCGAAAAGACGCAGCGTGATGGACACGCTGATCAGGCGCTGCTTGGCGTCGATAGGCTGGTGTTCGCTGACCAGGGCATCTTCCAACTCGCCTGGCGAGTGACGCCCGGTGACCAGCGAGGGCAGTACTACAAGGGCCGCCGAGAAGAGCGCGTTCGTCATCAGTCGCCAGGGAGTGTCGGCGTTCAGGTCATGCGGGGATCCATCCGGAGCCGAGCGTTGCACGATGGCCATGGCGATCATCGGCCGAGAGAAAGCGAGGGTGCCGCCGCTCTTGATCGAAAGGTCGTTGTCGCGAGAGCGAAGGTGCTCCAGCAGGCGAGCATTCCTGTGGTCGAGATTCGCCGCGAGGTTACGCAATACATCGAAGGAGTCGGCCATGACGCTGGGACTCCGGCAGTCGCCTACCGGGTGTCCCGGAGGCCGGCCGTCGATACCGATCGCACCGACGTCGTTGCCGCAGTGTGCCGCGGAACCGGTCTGCAGGCATGTTTGTGTTGCGTTTCCCCGGGCCGCTTGTGTGTCCGTCGTCGACGGCGCTGGTCCCGGGTGGCGCCACTCGTCGCTGACGGTGACCATGGCGCTCGGTGTGTTGCGCATGCGGGTCTAATCGTGCCCCACCGGCTACGCCCGACCCTCTGGCCTTGAGGGCCGTCGGAGGGCTGATGCGCATGCCTGTAACCGTAAGGTCTTGACTGGTAAGACCAGTTGGTGCGTACCAAGGTCGGATTGTTGACCAGTGTCGCGCAGCACTAAGGTTCTGACAGCGGCGCGTGCGTCAATCGGGCGTCTAGTTGGGCGTCTAGTGAGCGGGCCTCGCGTGCACCATCGCGACGTTGTGTCGATGAAATCAAAAAGTAGTTTGAGGTGGTAAGACCAGTTAGGAGGAGCCATGCACCCCGATACCGAGAGTCAGGTCGGAGACGCCAGCCGGGCCACGGAGCGAGTCTTCGAGTTCTTTCGCGAGCGGGTACTCAGTGGTGAGTGGAGCCCCGGTGACCGCTTGCCTAGCGAACGCGAGCTGGCTCTTGCTCTAGGGGTTGGGCGTCCGCTATTGCGCGAAGTGATGCGCTCGCTGGACATGCTGGGGGTGCTCGATATCCGTCACGGTAAGGGCGCCTTCGTGGCCAAGGCCGACTTCAAGGTGCTGTCAGACTTCTTCGCCTTTTACCTGGCTCAGGAAAAGAACGCCTTGGACGATGTAATGCAGGCCCGCATTGCCATCGAGTGCCAGGCCATTCGGCTTGCCTGCGAGCGGGCCACGGACAACGACATCGCTCGCATCGAGGCCTGCTTCATGGAGCTGATGACGACCCTCGATGACTCAGAGAAAGGCGGGCGTGCCGACCATCGGTTCCACCTTGCCATCGTCGAGGCCAGCCACTGCCAGTCGCTGATGACGCTGTATCACGCTATCTCGGCGCTACTGCTCAAGAGCCATGTGCAACGCCGTCAGATCACCCTTGGCTCGCCGGAAGTGGTTGAGTCCCACATCGCCTCCCACCGCAACGTTTTCCTCGCGATTGTCGAGGGTGATGGTGACCGCGCCAACCAGCGCTTGCGCGAACATTTTTCCATCGGCGACGAGCTGCGCCGCAAGAGCATCATTGCCGCCTATACCCGGGGCGGTGCCGGGGAGTCGTTTCAGCGGTGAGACAGCCGTTGTTCAAGCACCAACAGTGCATGCCCATTTCCTCCCAACAATGACAAGAGAGGTGACATCATGAAGCTCAGCACAGGACTCAAGGCCCTGACCCTTGGCGTTGCCGTGGCCGTGGTGACCACGACGGCATCGGCCGAGACACTGCGCTATGCCCACGTGGGTGCCGAGGGTGACCTGCAGACTCGCTATGCCAGTGAAGCGGCTGCGGCCATCAACGAGGCCACGTCCGGCGAGCTGGAGATCCAGGTCTTTCCAGCGAGCCAGCTCGGCGGCGTGGCCGAGATGGTCGACGGTATCCGTATGGGGTCCATCAGTCTCGGCCACCACGACTTTGCGTCGCTAGCACGCATTGTTCCTGAGGCGGCGGTGTTCAATGCGCCCTACATCTACCGCGATGCCGAGCATGCTCTGGCGTCAACGGACCCCAGCACCCCGGCGGTGCAGGAAATCAATGAGAAGCTCATTGCCGAAGGCGGCGTACGCATCATTGGGCGCATCTATCGCGGTGCTCGGCATATTTCGTCGAACTTCTCGGTGATGTCGCCAGCAGATCTCGAGAACAAGCCGTTCAGGGCGGTACCCCTGGATCTCTGGATCTCCATGGTCACTGGCTTTGGTGCCACGCCGACGCCGGTGGCGGTGGCGGAGTTACCTACGGCGCTGATGACCGGCATGGTGGTTGGTCAGGAGAACCCGCTGACCATGATCGAGGCCAATAAGCTCTACGAGGTGCAGTCTCATGTGGCGCTGACGGGGCACATGCACTCGGTGCTGGCGGTGTTCATCAACGAGAGTGCCTGGCAGTCGCTGAACGACGAGCAGCAGAACGCGCTCACCAAGGTGCTAGACGAGAAGGCCGATGAGTCTCTTGGGTGGGCGCAGAGTTCGGAGGACCAGCTGATTGAAAGCCTCGAGGGCCATGGCATGACAGTGATCAGTGGCGACGATGGTTTGGATCTCAATGCGTTCCGCGAGCAGGTTAGTGCGCAGATCGCCAAAGACTTTCCGAACTTCGAGCCCTATATCGAGCAGATCGCCGAGGTTCAGTGAGGTAGTGAAGCGGGGGAGCCATCGGGCTCTCCTGCGTCTGGCGCGCACCACCTGAAGAGGAGTCGCGAGTGTCTGTGGTCAGAAATACCTGGCAAGCGATCTGTGCTGTGCTTCTGGGTGGCATCGTACTTGTGCCGCTGGTGCAGGTCTTCATGCGTGATGTATTCGTGAGTCCGCTGGTGGGAGCCGAAGAATTTACCCGGTTTCTACTGGTGTGCCTGGTGTTCATTGGCTACCCGTTGGTGGTGAACGACGGCGAAAATATCCGCATGGGAGAACTTCATGAGGCACTGTCCGGCAAGGCCCGGCGTGTTGTCGATGCGATGATCTTTCTCGGTGCCGTCTTTTCCAGTGGTTTCATTGCCTACGCCACCATCACGACCATTTTTGCCAATCTGAACAACGCCACGCCAACGTTGAAGATACCATTCTGGATCTTCCTTGGCGCCACGGCAGTGGGGTTTGCGGTGGCTTGCGTTCTCCACCTGATTCGCGTTCGCCACCGTGTGCCGGCGGATCGGCCCGAATATCCGCCGGAGGGTTCCTGATGGGACTTGCGCTGATTCTGGCCTTTCTCGGGTTCTTTCTGATCGGTTTCCCCGTGGTCTATGCCATCTTGCTACCAGCCATTGTCTATGTCGTGGTAGAAGGCTTCCCGTTGGGCTTGCTGGGCCAACGTATCACCTATGCTCTCGACAGCTTTCCGTTGGTCGCGGTTCCTATCTTCATCTTCGTTGGCAACCTGATGAATCTGTCCGGTGTTACCGACCGTATCTTTCGCTTCGCAGATACACTGGTGGGGCGTGCGCCAGGAGGCCTCGCTCAGGTCAACATCTTCTCTAGCCTGATCTTTTCCGGCATGTCCGGGGCGGCGTTGGCCGACGTGGGTGGGCTCGGCAAGATCGAGATCGAGGCGATGAAAAAACGTGGCTTCAGCGCGCCGTTCTCCGCGGCAGTCACGGCTTCTTCGGCGGTGGTGGGGCCGATCTTTCCGCCCAGTATTCCGCTGATAGTCTACGGGTCCGTGACCAGTGTATCGATCGTGCAGCTGCTGATCGCTGGGATCGTACCGGCCTTGATCTGCGTTGCCTTGCTCATGGGGACGGCCGCACTGTTGGCACTGCGCGCCGACATGCCGCGCTCGGCACGTTGGCCCACGGGTGCCGAAGTACTCGCGTCGTTGTTGCCGGCGCTGCCCGCCTTGCTCGCGCCGTTGCTGATGATCGCGGGAATGATGCTTGGTCTTTTCACCCCCACCGAGGCGGCGGCGGTAACTGCAGGTTACGTACTTCTTATCAGTGGCTTTTTTTACAGAGAATTGACCTGGGCGCACCTATGGTCGGCGATGCAGGCGACTATTCGCAGCACCAGCGCCATCCTGATCATCGTAGCGGCGGCCTCTCTGTTTGGATGGATCCTCGCCGTGGAGCAGATTCCTCAGGAGTTTGCGGGTTTCATTCTTCAGGTCTCCACCGACCCGCTGATGCTACTCTTGATTGCCAACCTGATTTTCTTCGTGGTGGGCATGTTCTTGGACTCGACCACCGCCACCTTGCTAGTAGTGCCGGTGATCGCACCGCCCATGGTTCTGGCCGGGGTCGATCCGGTTCACCTCGGCATTGTCGCGATCTTCAATCTGATGATCGGGCTTCTGACGCCGCCAATGGGACTTTCGCTGTACCTGATTTCTTCTATTGCTAAGGTCAGTCTTCGACAGCTGCTGTGGGCTCTTCTGCCGTTCTATGTACCACTATTCACGACTTTGATGATTATTACCTTTGCTTCGGACCTAGTGCTGTGGTTACCAAGTTTTTTGCGCTGATATTGGTGTATGGCGTGCCCGGGCGCTATGGCTGACAGGACGAAACCACTTTGATAGTCCCCTAAACAAGGCTTTACCAAGTAGCGTATCGGAGATGTTATGAAGATTGTCGTTGGATCGGATCACGCCGGGTTCGCCCTTAAGGCCTCGGTGGTTGCCCATATCGAGTCGCTGGGTCACGAGGTCGAAGATGTCGGGTCGTTTGACGCCTCGCCCGTGGATTTTCCAGACATCGCCCGAGCGGTGACGTCCCGAGTCACTGAGGGCGCTGCCCATCGTGGCGTGATGGTTTGCGGCACTGGCGTCGGGGCTTCGATTGCTGCCAACAAGGTTAGGGGCATTCGCGCTGCGGTGTGCCATGACATCCACTCCGCTCACCAGTGTGTCGAACATGATGACGTGAACGTGATGTGCATCGGCGCGCAGATCATTGGTGCCTGGCTCGCCAACGATTTGATCGAGTCTTACCTGAGCGCCGAGTTCTCTACCGACGAAGACTTTCGGCGCAGAGTGGAGAAGCTTCATGCGATGGAATCAGGAGGTGACACCTGTCGATGATGGGCAGCTCCTGATGCCCCTTTGAAGTGTGGGGAGGAGGGGAAATGGAAAAGAATAAGGGAGGGGAGCCCTGCTGGGCTGTCCTGCTGGGTGAAAAGGCAGCTTGCATGGGTGCATCGCGTCGTCGGCGCTAGCTGAGCATTTACCTGACCAGCTGGTCGAGCGGTGGGTGAAGAAGGGCGAAAACCGAGAGACACAAGCCGAAACGATACCGTGCGATCAGCTGCACCGACGTCGTGGTCTGGGGCGCGAAGAGACGGTGCATGCCCAGGACGAGGAGAGTCAGCGGGACCCGTCTGGCCCCGCTGGCGTTCTGTGTATCGCTATCGAAGGCAGGGTCTTGTCATGCCTCCTTCAGCTCCAGGTCGGGCACGTCACGCTTGAACAGGCGTGTGATGTAGAGCAGATAGACGAAGCCGACGGCGACCCAGGACAGGCCAACCTCGAAGGTGTGGGCCGACAGGCTCGACCACAGCCAGATGGTCAGCAGAAAGCCGATGCTCGGCATCAGGCCGTAGCGCACCAGGCTGTTGGGTTGCAGCAAGTGCTCATCGACCAGATAGTGCTTGATCACCGACAGGTTGACGAAGGAAAAGGCGACAAGGGCTCCGAAACTGATCATCGTGGCGGCCAGCTCCAGGCTGATGACCAGCGCCATCAGCGAGATGGCTCCGACGATCAGGGTGGCGCCCAGTGGTGTGCCATAGCGTTGGCTGACCTTGCCAAAGAAGCGCGGCAGTACCTTGTCGCGACCCATGGCGAACAGGATGCGCGAGACACTGGCTTGGGAGGCCATGGCCGACGCGAAACAGCCGGCCACGTAGGCGGCGGTGAAGAAGGTCACCAGCAAGGTGCCGCCGGCGCGGCGCATGACGTCTACCGCGGCGGAGTCGGCACTGCCGAAGTTCTGATAGTCCGGAAACACCAGGTGACCGGCGTACGAGGCGACGATGAACAGCACGCCGCCGACCAGGGTGCACAGCATGATGGCGCGGGGAATATCGCGCTTCGGGTTCTGGGTCTCCTCGCTGAGTGTCGAGACGGCATCGAAGCCCAGAAACGACAGACACAGGATGGCGGCGCCACCGACGATGGTGTTCCACGCCAGGCCTTCGCTGTAGAAGGGAGCGAGCAGCGAAGGGGTGTCGCCCGAGCCGATCGCGCTTAGCGAGATCGCGATGAATACCGCCAGGAATACGCCCTGAAAGGCGATGATGACCAGGTTCATCTTGGCCACCAGCTTGATGCCGAGCACGTTGAGAGCGGTGACGACGGCGATGGCACCGAGCACCCATATGCCCTGGTCGATGGCCGGGAAGTACTCCGTCATGTAGATGCCGATGACCAGGTAGTTGATCATCGGCAGGAAGATATAGTCGAGCAGCAGCGCCCAGCCGACCATGAAGCCGATTCGACCGCCGAAGGCGCGCCGTGTGTAGGTGTACGCCGACCCGGCGGTTGGGTAGTGCTCGACCATGCGGCCATAGCTGTAGGCGGTGAAGAACATCGCCGCCAGGGTGACGATGTAGGCCATGGGCACGTGGCCGCCGGTGGTCTCGGTGACCACGCCATAGGTCGTGAAGACCGTCAGTGGCACCATGTAGGCGAGGCCGAAGAAGACCAGTGCGGGTAGGCCGAGGATGCGCTTGAGTCCGCTGTGCTGGCCGTCATCCGGGTGGCTGTGGTGGGGGCGCAGGGCAGGAGACGTGTCGGGGTTGGTCATGGGGCCAGATCCTGTTGTTGTGTGGCGTGAGCACGTATGGGGCGGGCGCTCTGGCCGCGCCGTGGCTGGCGTCGTGGTGGGCTTGTCGTGCGTATTGTTGTTGGTTCGGTGGGGAGGTGGGAGCTGCCCTGGGCGATGCGACAGGCTTGGCCTCCCCCGACTGATGGGGCTAGACGGTGTCGAACCCCTGCAGAACGTTGATCGTGTTGACGCCGATTTCCTCAACGGCATAGCCGCCTTCCATCAGCAGCAGTGTCGGTAGTGCCATGCTCTGCAGACGCTTGCCGATATCGAGGTAGTCGTTGCTTTGCAGGGCAAAGGAGCTGATCGGGTCGTTCTCGAAAGTGTCGACGCCCAGGGCGATGATGATGAGGTCGGGACGATAGTCGCGCACCTTGGCCATGGCATCGTCGAGGTGACGTGACCAGGCGGCGTAGTCGGTACCGCTCGGTAACGGATAGTTGATGTTGTAGCCCTCGCCGGGGCCGCGTCCGGTTTCATTGGCATACCCGAGAAAGTAGGGAAATTCATCCATGGGATCGCCGTGCAGCGAGATCGTCAGCACGTCGGCGCGCTCGTAGAAGATGTCCTGGGTGCCGTTGCCGTGGTGGAAGTCGATGTCGAGGATGGCGACGCGCCGGTGGCCACGCTCGAGGGCGCGTTGGGCGCAGACGGCGGCGTTGTTGATGAAGCAGTAGCCGCCGTACTGATCCACCGCCGCGTGGTGACCAGGAGGCCGGCACAGGCCGAAAGCCGGGGCGCCGGTCTGCAGGACGTGATCCAGGGCCGTCAGGGCGATGTCCTTGCTGAGCAGGGCCGAGGCGAAGGTGTCGGCGTTCAGCGAGGTCTCGCCGGCCAGGGCGTAGTAGCCGAGGCGCGCCTCGATATGGCGCGGGATGGGGCCGCCGGGCATGCGTCGAGACGGCCAGATGTTGGGGATCGCCTCGCCTTCGTAGCCGGCCGTCTTCCACTCATCCCAGGCGCTAGCGAGAAAGTCGATGTAGCCGGCGTCGTGCACCGCCAGCACCGCCGACAGATCGTGGGCGTCAGGGCCCTTGATGTTCGTGAGGCCGACGTGGCGGGCTCGCTCGATGATGTAGTCGATGCGCTCGGGGCATTCGAAGGGCGCCACCAGTTGGCCGCCGAACAGCTCGGTGTCGGTGCGGCGGGAGCGAGTGTCGTCGCTGTGGATGATCTGCATGGGTGGTCTACCTCGATTGGCTGATGGCGTATTATTGTGTCGCTCAGTCGTGATCACACCTGGTGAATTCAGCATACGTAATGGCGCCAGGCTTCCAATCGCATGAAAGGGGTACTCCATGGGGGTGAATCACCCGGACGATGTTGCATCCGTGCTGGACCTGATGGCCTGGCACCGGGCCTTCGGACGGTTGCTGGACAAGCTCGATGATGGCGGTTTCTGGCTGGCGCTGATTCGCCTGCTGCGCACCAAGGTGGCGTTTCATACCTGGGCGGTGCTGGTCTTTTCCCCCGACGGGCCTCCTCGGATCCTGGCCCGAAGCGGGGCGGAGGAGGGCAGCAACCCGGCGCTTTTTCGTGACTACTGCCATGGCCTCTACCTGCTTGATCCATTCTATGTGGCCTTGGGTGATGCCCGTGGCGCGGATCTGCTTCGTCTCGACGACGTGGCACCGGACTGCTTCATCGAGACGGAGTACTTCCAACGCTATTTCCGGCGCAATGTGGTGCGCGACGAAGTGCAGATCAATGCGCGTCTCGATGATGGGCGCACGTTGGCCCTTTCGTTGGGGGCGCGGGGCACCTACGACGATGCGGCCATGGGCCTGTTTAGCCTGATCCTGCCCTGGCTGGTGCCGATGATGCGCCAGCGCTGGCTGCATGAAGACGATGGCAGCACCAGCGCCGTGGCGAGCATCGCCCCGGAACCATCCGAGATCCGGCCGACCAACCCCTTCGAGGATGGTAGCCTGACCGAACGTGAGCGCCAGGTCTGCCACCTGATGCTGGGGGGTGGCTCCGCCAAGAGCATTGCTCGACGCCTGGCGATCAGTGTCGAGACCGTGCGCAGCCATCGGCGTCACCTGTATCACAAACTGCAGGTCGGGACTCAGTCGGAGCTGTTCGCGCTGTTCTGGTCGCACCATTCTGCGGCACCGGAACCGCCTTGACGGCAGAAGTGGCGGGTCGATGCTTCCTGGTCGTCCTGTTCTGCCTTGAGGTCTTGAGGTCTCGAGCGAAAGCCTGGACCCGCTTGTCGGCTGCCCTGTCTCCGCTCCCGATGGCCGCTCCCGATGGCCGATCCCGATGTCCGTTCGCTGTGACGCCTTCGCCGCCTGGTGCTGGGTGCTCGACCGGCGGAAGGGGGGATCAGCGGATATCGCAGGGTTCATCCCACAGTACGGTGCGGCGGGTGCGACCCGTCAAGGTGTGATGGATGATGCGGTTGGAGCCGAGCGGGCAGCCGCATGCCACGATGTCCCCGACCCGGGCGGCAGGCCCACTGGGTAGCAGGAGACGCTGTTGCGGCGATCCGATAATCGGGCCCTGGCGCTCGAGACAGCGCGGGCAACTGGCGAGATGGCCAAGCGATGCGGGGCAGCGGACGCCGTCGATGCAGGTGCCCTCGTTGCCCTGCAATACGCGCCCACCCGACGAGGTTGGCGCGCCCTTTTCGATCAAGTCTGCTCCCACACTCGTCTCTCCCCTGATCATCTTCGACTGCCCGTTCTCAGCCCGGGTGACCGGGCATGTCCGGCACCAATGGTCATCGGGATAGCGACGTTGGTGTGCTCGGGTCAGGCACCTTTCAGACAGCTTAGGAAATTTGGCGTCGGGGATCAGCGAAACCCACGCTGGCCAGGGGGAGGGCTCCTGTTTTGGCGGAGAATGTGGGCGTCATCGGAGCTCGAGGGCGCCTTGTCCTACGAAAATGTTCGCCGCTACTCGATGATCGAGGAGAAGATATCGTTGAGGCGCGTGAGAGCAGGCGACACCAGCGGTAGGTGCTTGCGCTGCTGCATCAGCTTCTCTTCCTGGGCATAGCTACAGGTGATCGCCTGCGCGGCGAGCCAGCGAAGCGGCTCCGGCTCCCAGCGCTTGATGACCTGGTCGAGGCCTTGGCCGGCGAAGGCCCACGGCATCCGTGTCAACTCGCTGTCGCGGCCGAGAATCATGTCGGCCAGAGTGCGCGCCATCAGGTGGGAGGCGGCGACGCCTTCGCCGGCATACCCGCCGGCGGTGGCCAGTCCCTTGTTCGGATCATGGATGGCGTGTGGTCGGAAGCTGCGCGAGAGCCCCAGTGAGCCGCCCCAGCCGTGGCTGATCTCGACCCCGTCGAGGGCCGGAAACAGGTCGACGAGCAGGTCGCGGCGCATGGCAATGTCGGCCGGGTCAATGCCCGTGGTGTGGCGTGGTCTGGCCCCGAATCGATAGCTGCCCCGAGCGCCGAACACGAGCCGTCCATCCTGGGTGCGGTGGCCATAGTTGATCAGGCGACTGGCGTCGGCGAAGGTCGGCCGGTCGGCCAGGCCGATCTCGTCCCAGCGCTCGGTCGACAAGGGTTCGGTGGCGATTACCAGGCTCTGGACCGGTATCAGGTGGCGGTTCAGTGGCGCCAACTGCTCGCCGTAGCCTTCGGTGGCACAGATCACGGTGGTTGCCCCCACGCGGCCTCGCGCAGTGGTGACTTCGCGCTCGGCCAGGTGGGTGACACGGCTGTCTTCGTGGAGCACGACGCCCATCTGCTCGAGGCGTCGGACCAGGCCATTGATCAGCCGGCGTGGGTGCAGGGTCGCGACCTGGCGGTGGAAGATGCCGCCGCGAGCATCGCGAAAGCGGGCCTGGCTGGTGAGCTCGTCGGCATCGAGCCAGCGGCAGTCGCGCGGATCATGACCAAGGGCTAGCAGGTGCTGTAAATAGTCGCGCTGAATCGCCTCCTGGGCCGGATAGCGTGCTGCGGCGTAGAGCGCGCCCCCCTTGTGAAACTCGGCGTCGATTCCCGCTCGACGGAGCGTATCGCCGATGATATCGACGTTGTCGGCGAGCAAGCGACAGCAGGCCTCGCGCCGATCGCGGTTCAGTCCGTGGAGGTGGCGTTCTAGGCCGGCCAGGTTGCCAACCACCCAGCCGCCGTTGCGTCCCGAGGCGCCATGCCCGAAACGCTGTGCTTCGAGCACCGTCACGGCAAGCTCTGGCGCCTGGCTCTTCAGGTAGAAGGCGCTCCAGAGTCCGGTGAAGCCGCCGCCGATGATGACCACGTCGGCGTGCTGGTGCCCCTCGAGGGGCGCAAAGGCGGGACAGGGCTCGCCTTGGCTCGCGCTCCAGTAGATGGCGCTGTCGCGGGTCATCGGCGTCTTCAGATGGGGGGAGGCTTGGTCTGTCGCTGGCTGGCGAGAAGTGGGGCGAGTGTCGTCCATGGGAGTCCTTCGAAGTCAGCGGGGTGAGCCAGGGACGACCGCCTGCCCCGTGGGCAGGCGGCATGTCGGGTGGCGTTGTGGCGCGCCGGCGCCGATCAGACGAAGCCCAGTACCAGGTAGCCGGTCGCAGCGATCGCCCCCGCCAGCAGCGCGTAGGGTAGCTGCGTGAAGGCGTGCTGGAAGGGGGTGCAGCCGCTGGCCTGGGCGGTCAGGACGGTGGCGTCCGAGTAGAAGCAGGCGTGGCTACCGAAGGTGCTCGCCGACAGGGTGGCGCCGATCACCAGGGTCATGTCGGCGCCCAGGTTCTGCCCCAGGGTGGTGACGATCGGCAGGATGATGACGAACACCCCCCAGTTGGAGCCGGTGGCGAAGGAGACGAACCCCATCAGGGCGAAGATGATGAACGGCAGTACCTCCGCGGTGATCAGCGGCTGTACGCTGTTGATGATGAACTCGTTGAGCCCGAGGATGGTGTTGACCTCGTTGAATAGAAAGGCGGCGACCAGCACGGCGAGGGCATCGAGCATCGACTTGAAGCCCTCGAGGATGTTGTCGAAGGTCTGCCCGGGGGTGAGCTTCTTCAGCGCGATGAAGGCCACGATCATGCCGCCCAGGGTGACGAAGATGCCCATCAGGAAGTCGAGGTCGAACCACCAGGTGAAGAAGGCCAGCGAGAACATGGGCGCGAGGAACATCCAGATGCTGCTTTTCGTGGTGCTGTCGGCCTGCAGGTGGGCGATTTCCTCGTCGATGTGCTCGGCCCCCGGGGGCACGCACTTGCCGTCGTTCTGGGCGCGCAGCTCGGCGCGCTTCATGGGGCCCATCAGCGGAATCTTGCCGTAGGCGACCAGGGGCACCATGGCCACGGCGATCCACGGATAGAACATGAAGGGAATGGCCTGGATATAGGCCCAGACGCCCTGTCCGTCTGCGGCGATGCCGTTCTTCTCGATCAGGGCGCCGAAGAACACCGCCCAGGTCGAGATCGGAATCAGCACGCTGATCGGCGCCGCGGTGGAGTCGATGACGTAGGCCAGCATCTCCCGCGACGTCTTGAAGCGGTCGGTGACCTGGCGCATGGAGGTGCCCACGGCCAGCGAATTCAGGTAGTCGTCGACAAACAGCACGATGCCCATGAACCAGCAGCCCATCAACGCCCTGGGCTTGTTGGTGATGTAGCGCAGAAGGCTTTCGGCAAACGAGCGCGAGGCCCCCGACTTCAGCAGCAATGCGATGATCGATCCCATCAGGCCGCAGACCATGATCACCCAGGCCACGTCCTCGTCGGTCATCACCGTGATCAGGCTGTCGGAGAGCGTGCTGAGGGCATTGCCGGGGTCGATCAGCAGCGTGCCGACGAAGGCGCCTGCGACCAGTGGTTCGAGGGCACGGCGAGTCCATAGCGCCAGGGCGAGTACCACGGCCGTGGGCAGCAGGACCAGAATGCCCTCGCTTACCGGAAAAAAGTCTTCCATCTCAGGTCTCCTCGGAATTGTTGTTTTCGCTCGGCGTGGGCGCCGCCCTGGCCATGGCGGCGCAGGCGGAGGGAGAGAGCCGCGACGACCACGCTGTCGTGAGCGCTTTGGGACATGGTGGTGTTGTCGTTGTCGTTGTCGTTGTCGTTGTCGTTGATCCTTGCCCAGGCGTCGGTCCCGATGCCGGGAAAGGCGCCTGGCATACCGGCTACGCCGGGGCTCAGCGAAGCTTTTCGCGAAGCTGGTAGTACCACATGCCCGCGGCCAGCAGCCCGTTGCCCAGGCGGTCACTGAACGGGACTCGCCAGTGGCGCATGTCGGCGAACAGGTCGAATTCTTCCAGCTGACCGCTGACGGCCTTGGCCATGATCTCTCCGACGATGTGGGAGGTGGCGATGCCGTGGCCGGAGTAGCCCTGGGCGTAGAACACCTTGGGCGAGAGCTTGCCGAGTTGTGGAATACGGTTGATGACGATGCCGGCCATGCCCTGCCACTGGAAGTCCAGCGCCACGTCCTTGAGTTGGGGGAAGGTGTGTTCGAGGCGTGGCCGTAGTTCGGCGCCGATATCCTCGGAGGCGTTGCCGGAGTAGTTGGCGCCGCCGCCAAACAATAATCTGCCGTCGGCGGTCAGGCGGTAGTAGTCGAGTACGAAACGGGTGTCGTAGACCGCCAGGTCCTCGGGATTGATCGACGCCTGCTGCTCGGCCGATAACGGCGCCGTGGTGACGATGCCGAGCGACGCCGGGAACAGCTTGCCGCCCAGGCGCCGGCGCTCCAGGCGATGGTAGGCGTTGCCGGCCAGGACCACGGCGTCGGCGGTTACCCGGCCGTGGTCGCCGACCACCACCGGCGTGTCGCCATGCACGATGTCGATCACCTTGGAATTTTCGAAGATCTGGGCGCCAAGACTCACCGCCGCACGGGCTTCTCCCAGGCACAGGTTGAGCGGATGCAGGTGCATGTTGAAGTCGTTGCGGATCGCGCCGTGGTAGAGCTCTGTGCCGATGACCTTGGCGGTATCCGCCGCGTCCAGCCAATGCACATGGCGACCGATCTCATGCTGTTGTGAGGCTTCGTGGTCGCGCTTGAGCTCGTCGATATGGCTCGGTTTGTAGGCCGCCTGCAGGTGACCGAACTTTAGATCGCAGTCAATGGCGTACTTCTCGACGCGTTGGCGCAGAATGCTGTGGCCCCGCCAGCGTAGGTCCCAGACAAAGTCATCGGCCTGGGCTCCCAGGCTACGGCGCAGTTGCTTGAGCATTGCATCCTGGCCCGAGAGGCTGCCGGTGACCTGGCCGCCATTGCGTCCGCTGGCGCCCCAGCCGACCCGGTTGGCCTCGATCACAGCCACGCGGTAGCCACGCTCGGAAAGCTCCAGTGCCGTATTGATACCGGTGAAGCCGCCACCAATGATCGCCACGTCGACGCGATGATCGCCTTCCAGGCGGGGGTAGTCGGTTTCCTGATGGATCGTTGCCGAGTAGTACGAGGCACTGCGGGGGCTGGGCTGTGGCATGGGGCTCTCCTGCGGCCGAACAGGTGTGATCACAAATGTGTGATCACACTAACAGCGCCGAATGACTCGCACAAGCGCTAGAGACCCGCACAAGAGTGAGAGGCCCGCGTCGAAGGCGCCGGGATACCGCCGCGAGGGGACGGTGGG
>Ga0114954_1000384_pt1 | contig 15266 bp, 15 predicted proteins | sample Porto_4metaG_FD_87299 | JGI IMG/M metagenome (GOLD analysis project Ga0114954, IMG submission 87299) | Marine algal microbial communities from Porto, Portugal - Porto_4 metaG | ecosystem: Host-associated > Algae > Red algae > Unclassified | place: Portugal: Porto | collected 2015-02-02
TAGATCCGCCATCCGGGCAGAGTCGTACTCGTTCATCTGGCAGCCGTGGGTCTTGATGAAGAGTTTCTTCGTCATAGCAATAAGTCGGGATCGGCCCGAGAAGCACCTGAGGTGTGTCGAACAGGGTGAATGGCGCGCGAGGAGTGTGGCCGAGCAGGCCAGTACGCTTGGCGCGTAATTATACGCGCCTCGACCGATCTGGGCCAGTTTGTCCGGGGCGTGCGTCGGCGCAAATATGGTAGGCTTGCCCGCGAACGATGATGTGGCGGGCCCATGACCTGCGGTCACGAATTGATCGATTCGTGCCGAAGCCAGCGGTCACGCCCATCCGGCGGCGCTTTCCAGCGGTTTTCCCGAATCTTATCCACAGAAGTTGTGGAACGATTTGCCGCCGCCAGTGGTCTCATCGCCCGCGGTGACGGCAGGATGCCTGCCCGCGGAAGCCTTTGCGACGGAGTCTGTCGCCTCGAGAGCCCAGGACAGCCAGGAATACGGCATGAACACGCATATTTTCAAGACACTGACGCTGGGCCTTGCCCTTGGCACCCTGGCCCTGCCGGTCAGCGCTCAGCAGAATGACGCCTCACGCTGGGTATCCGACGAACTCACCACCTACGTGCGTAGCGGACCGACCGATGGCTATCGCATCGTCGGGACCCTGACCGCGGGCCAGCCGGTGACGCTGTTGGATACCAGCGGTGACTACTCTCAGGTTCGCAGTGAAAGCGGCGATCAGGTCTGGGTGCCGAGTAGCGAACTGCGCGATACCCCCAGCGCCAGTCAGCAGCTGCCGGCACTGCGCACCAAGGTCGAAGCGCTGACCACGGAGCTCGACGGCATCAACGAGACCTGGGAGAACCGCACCGCCTCGATGAGTGAGACACTCGAGGTCCGGGAGCGGCGCATCGCGCAACTCGAGACGCGCAACCAGGAGCTCGAGATCGCCCACGACACCATCAGCAAGACGAATGGTGAGCTCGAGGCGCGACTGGAGACCCAGAAAGAAGACCTGTTGATGCGCTACTTCATGTACGGTGGCGGCGTTGCCGGTGTTGGGCTGTTGGTGGGGCTGATCGTGCCCCACTTGCCGCGTCGTCGACGCAAGCGCGATCGCTGGTTCTGATTGCTATGCAAGAGGACTGGTTAAAGCGCTGGGACGACGGCCGCATCGGCTTTCATCGCGATAGCGTGCACCCGACCCTGATGCGTCACTGGCCGGCACTCGGTGCCTTGCCCGGTACCAAGGTGCTGGTGCCGATGTGCGGCAAGAGCCTGGACATGCGCTGGTTGGCCGAGCATCAGCACCCGGTGCTGGGAATCGAGTTGGCGCCGCTGGCGCTCGAGCAATTCGTGGCCGAGGGGCGGGGTGAGGTGACGCGCTATCAGCAGGCGGGGTTTGGCATTCTGAGGCAGGGCAGCATCGAGCTATGGGGCGGAGATTTCTTCCACTTTCATATCGACCAGGCCCAGGAAATCGGCGCCTTCTATGATCGCGCCGCGCTGATTGCTCTGCCCGTGGCGACGCGTCAGCGCTATGCCTTCCACTTGGCCCAGTTGATTCCGCCAGCAGCGCTGGGGTTGCTGATCAGCCTGACACGGCCCGATGACGGCGGACCGCCGTTCGGCGTGGAGGCCGAGGAGGTTAGGCGTTTGTTCGAGCCCAATTTCCTCGTGACCCATTTGGGGGATGCCGCGCCGGAGGCCAATGGCTTTCGCGAAAGCGCCTGGGCATTGGTCAGGCGCGGGCCGCAAGTAGACTAGTGGATTCAGCCGGTCGGGACCGTTGTGGCCCGGCGGGTTAGCGCGTTACCCCTTTATTACCCCGACACCTTGCGGTGTCGGGGTAACGTCGGTTGTGGCTAGGCAGCGGACGCGTCGCCGGTGGGCATTGATGCGTGTTGTGGCCGTGGCCGAGGGCATGGTCGAGACAGGCGCCCTCGACCATGCCTGGGCCTGGCACGACTCAGCGGGCCAGCAGTTGCCCCAGGGCGGGGTCCGCGAAGGCGCGGTTGAGGCCATCAGACAGCAGATCGGTGACCATGCGGTTGTTGGTGGCCTTGTCCGGCGTCACCGCGTAGCTCTGGCTGCGTCGCGAGGTATAGGTGCCGGTGTAGGTCTCGCCGTTGTTGCTTGCTTCGGCCACCAGCACGCTCTCGAGCTGCGCCTCGTCGATCAGCGGGCGGCTTTCGCCGCGGGCATAGTTCAAGCGTGTCAGTGTCAGCGTCAGGGCCGGGCGGCCCTCGGCGGGTGTGGCGGTGGGCGAAAAGCCCATGTCGGCAACGGCGCGTTCCGCCTCGGCCTGGAGTTGGGGAACGATTTCGTGGGCGCTGACGCTGATCACCGCGGTGGAGCTGGCACTGCCGCTGCGGGTACCGAGCACGTCGGAGTCGCGTCCATCCACGGCGATGACCGTGACCGCCTGGCCTTGGCCGGAAGCCGGCACCGCCACGCTGCGTTGAGGGTCCGGCCGCAGATACTGAGGACCGGAGCAGGCGCTGAGCAGGACGGTCGCGGCGAGGGCGACGAGGATCGAGATGACGCGAGCAGGCATGAGGGGGAGTCCTTGTGGGTCGGCGATTGGCACGACCGTTCAAGGCGTGCCGGTGTCGGTGTTTGCAACGGACGTTGTGCCCGCTGTCGTGGCTGCATGTCTACCATGAAATGGGCGCCGGTGGGCAGAGGGAGATGGCCTCTGAAGCTGTGCTGAGGCGGGTTTGTCGTGGGGCGGACGGCGCTCTGAGCGCCACGAACGTGATGCGAGCGGAGGCGGTGAGCAGCCGCAGGGTTGGCGTGCAGGCAGCGTGGCTCACGCCGCCTGCCTGACGGCCGGGTGGTTCTCCGCTGCCTGGTTCTCCGGTGCCTGGCTGGCCGGCGTCAGGTGCTGGCCGTCTGGGCGCGGCGCTCGCTGCGCCTCGCCTGGCCAGCGGTCTCGGGATAGTGGTGCCAGGTCAGGGGGCGGGCGTAGACGCGAGCACCGCGGGCCAGGTTGAGACGTTCGGCGTCCTGATGGCGGACCGCGACCAGCCACGGCTCGCTCATCCAGTCGGCGGACAGCTCGACGCGAACCTCGGCCCCCACCGGGACCACGGCGGTCACCACCGCGGGCAGGTTGGCGCGCTCGTCAGGGGTGTCGGCGAGGGTCGCCTCATGGGGCCGTAGCAGCAGTTCGTGGCGGCCGTCGGGAAGGCTGACGCGCAGGCGGGCATCGCCACAGGTCAAGATGCCATTGTGGACTTGGCCTTCCAGATGATTGACGTCACCCAGAAACTCGAACACGAAACGGTTGGCCGGAGCACGGTAGAGCGCTTCGGGAGTATCGATCTGCTCGATGCGGCCGTTGCTCATTACCACCACGCGGTCGGAAAGCTCCAGCGCCTCTTCCTGATCGTGGGTGACGAACACGCTGGTGAAGCCAAGTTCATCGTGCAGGTGGCGCAACCAGCGGCGCAGTTCCTGGCGGACCTTGGCATCCAGTGCGCCGAAGGGCTCGTCGAGCAGCAGCACCTCTGGGCGCAGGGCCAAGGCCCTCGCCAGCGATACCCGTTGCTGCTGGCCGCCGGACAACTGGGCCGGAAAGCGCTGGGCCAGGTGGCTCAATTGCACCATCTCGAGCAGGCGCAGCACCCGGGTACGGATGTCGCCGGAGGAAGGGCGCTCGCGGCGCGGCAACACCGTGAGGCCGAAGGCCACGTTGTCGAACACGCTCATATGGCGAAACAGCGCGTAGTGCTGAAAGACGAAGCCGATGCGCCGGTCGCGGACGTGGACGCGGGTCACGTCGCGCTCGCCGAACAACAGTCGTGTCGCGGGATTGTCGTCCGGGGTCTCGAGCCCGGCGATGATGCGCAGCAGTGTTGTCTTGCCCGAGCCCGAAGGACCGAGGAGCCCGATCAGTTCACCGCTTGCGACGTCAAGATCGATCGGGGACAGGGCCTGGGAGCGTCCGAAGTGCTTCTGGATGTGGTGAAGGCGAATGCTCATGACGACGACTCCAGGCGCGTGGCGCGCCACTCGAGCAGGGCCTTGGCGGCCAGCGTGAATAGGGCGATCAGGGCGAGCAGGGCGGCGCTGGCGAAGGCGCCGACGGTGTTGTAGTCCTGGTAGAGCTGTTCGACGTGCAGCGGCAGGGTATTGGTCTGGCCGCGAATGGCACCGGAGACTACCGACACCGCGCCGAACTCGCCGACGGCACGGGCATTGGTGAGGATCACGCCGTACAGCAGCGCCCAGCGAATGTTGGGCAGGGTGATGCGTCGAAACAGCGTGAAGCCCCGGGCGCCGAGGGTCACCGCGGCTTCTTCTTCGCGGGAACCCTGGGCCTGCATCAGCGGGATCAATTCCCTGGCGACGAACGGGCAGGTCACGAAGATCGTCACCATCAGGATACCGGGCCAGGCGAACATGAGCTGGACATCGTGACCATCGAGCCAGCCGCCGACCCAGCCATTGCGCCCATACAGCAGCAGGTAGACGAGACCGGCTACCACCGGCGAGATGGCGAAGGGGATATCGATCAGGGTCTGCAGCAGGCGCCTGCCGGGGAAAGCGAAACGCGTCACCAGCCACGCCAGCATCACGCCGAATACCAGGTTGATCGGGATCGTCAGCACGGTAATGAAGAGCGTCAGGCCGATCGCCGCCAGGGTGTAGCTGTCGCTGATATTGGTCACGAAGGTCGCGAAGCCCTCGGCGAAGGCCTGGGCGAAGATGGCCACCAGCGGCAGCAACAGAAACAGCGCCGACAGCACCACCGCGGCGCCGATCAACAGCCGGCGCAGCGCCGGCGCGTCACCGATTCTTTGCATCAGCCCTGTCCTCCGTGCAGACGGCGAATGAAGCGGCCCTGCCACAGGTTGATCGCCAGCAGCAGGGCGAGCGAGGTGGCCAACACCACGGAGGCAATGGCGGAGGCGCCGACATAGTCGTATTCCTGCAGTTTGACGAAGATCATCAGCGAGGTGATCTCGGTCTCGTAGGGCATGTTGCCGGCGATGAAGATCACCGCCCCGAACTCGCCGAGCGAGCGCACGAAGGCGAGCCCCGTGCCGGTCACCAGGGCCGGCCACAGGTGGGGCAGAATGACCCGCCGGAACGCTACACCGTCGTTGGCGCCGAGGGTCATCGCCGCCTCGTCGATTTCACTCGGCAAGTCTTCGAGGACCGGCTGTACGGTGCGTACGACGAAGGGAATGCTGGTGAAGGCCATGGCCAGCGCGATGCCGACCCAGGTGTAGGCGACGTCAAGGCCCAGCGGCTCGAGCAGCTTTCCCATCCATCCGTTGGACGAATAGAGCGTCGCCAGGGTAATGCCGGCGACGGCGGTGGGCAGGGCGAAGGGCAGGTCCATCAAGGCGTCGAGCAGGCGCTTGCCCGGAAACTCGTAGCGCACCAGGACCCAGGCCAGCAGCAGGCCGAAGACGGCATTCACCACGGCGGCTACCGCGGCGGCGCCCAGCGTGGTCACATAGCTTGCCACCAGCCGGGGTTCGCTGATGATGTGCCAGTATTCGAGTGCCGAGAGGCCCTTGAGCTGGCCGACCAGGCCGGTCAGTGGCAGCAGCAGTACCAGCGAGACAAACGTCAGGCTGATGCCCAGCGACAGGCCGAAGCCCGGCAGCACTCGGCGCCGGGCTCGGAAAGGCAGGGAAAGGGTCGAAGCCTTCATGGGGGCAGGTTCACTCCTCGGCGATCAACGGCGCTGCAGCTGATCCAGCTCGCCACCACTGGCGAAGTGGGTCTGCATGGCCGAATCCCAGCCGCCGAAGACGTCCTCGACCTTGAACAGCTCCGTATCCGGGAAGCTGTCGGCGAATTCGCCGGCGACGACTTCGTCATGGACGCGGTAGTTGAAACCCGCCAGCAGGCGCTGAGCCTCTTCGGTGTAGAGGAAGTTCAGGTAGTCCTGGGCGAGCTCCAGGTTGCCGTTGCGTTCGGCATTTTCCTCGACCACGGCGACCGGGAATTCGGCCAGGATGCTGACCGGCGGCACCACCACGTCGTATTCGTCGCTGCCGTACTCCTGGCGGATGTTGTTGACCTCGGACTCGAAGCTGATCAGCACATCGCCGATGCCGCGTTCGATGAAGCTGGTGGTGGCACCGCGGCCGCCGGTGTCGAAGACCTTGACGTTGGCGAGGAAGTCACGCATGAACTCGCGCACCTTGTCCTGATCGCCGTCGAATTCTCGCGCAGCTGCCCCCCAGGCGGCCAGGTAGGTATAGCGGCCGTTGCCCGACGTCTTCGGGTTCGGGAACACCAGCTCGACGCCCTCGGCGGCGAGGTCGTCCCAGGAGTCGATACCCTTGGGGTTGCCCTTGCGGACCAGGAAAGCGGTAGTGGAATAATAGGGTGAGGCGTTGTTCGGCAGCTGGCTCTGCCAGTCTTCCGCCACCAGGCCGGCGTCGGCCAGAACCTGAACGTCGGTAACCTGGTTGTAGGTCACCACGTCGGCCTTGAGGCCCTGGAGGATGGCTCGTGCCTGGGCCGAGGATCCGGCATGGGACTGCTGAATGGTCAGGCTGTCGTCGTGCTCGGCCTCCCACTGGTCCTTGAACACCGGGTTGACCGCACTGAACAGTTCTCGGGCGATGTCGTACGAGGAATTCAACAGTTCGCGGTCCTCCGCCATGACGGGCGTCGCCAGGCCGGCGCCGAGGCCGAGGGCCAGGGTCAGAGACAGGGAGGTGGGACGCAGGAACGCGGACAGCGACATGGTGGGCTCCGAGGGCAACGAGAAAGCGAAAACGTCAATTGTGTGCTGGTTTGCAGGCTAATTCTGTTTTATTGGAATGACAATAATATTTTTTAGTATTTTTTGGAATATGCATCCTCGTACCGCATTTCCCCACGCTCCCCCTGCCTGCGTCGAACCGTCGAAAGGGCCGGGCGGCAATGTGCTGTGCATAACTGCTAGAATGCCGACTTTTCCCGTCCGTCGGATATTCTCATGACCGCACCTCGTGACTTTCTCATCGCTCCGTCTATCCTTTCGGCCGACTTCGCGCGCCTTGGCGAGGAAGTCGATAACGTCTTGGCTGCCGGCGCGGACATTGTTCATTTTGACGTGATGGACAATCACTATGTGCCCAACCTGACCATCGGTCCGATGGTCTGCGAGGCGTTGCGCAAGCACGGGGTGACGGCGCCCATCGATGCCCACTTGATGGTCAAACCGGTCGATCGCCTGATCGGTGACTTTATCGATGCGGGAGCGACCTACGTCACCTTCCACCCGGAGGCCTCGGAGCATGTGGACCGCTCCTTGCAGTTGATCCGTAGTGGTGGCTGCAAGGCGGGCCTGGTGTTCAACCCGGCGACGCCGCTGTCGTATCTCGACTACGTCATGGACAAGGTCGACATGATCCTGCTGATGAGCGTCAACCCCGGCTTCGGCGGCCAGTCCTTCATTCCGGCGACCCTCGACAAGTTGCGTCAGGCGCGCGCGCGCATCGACGCCAGTGGGTTCGACATCCGCCTGGAAGTCGACGGGGGGGTGAAAGTCGACAATATCGCGGAGATCGCCCGGGCTGGCGCCGACACCTTTGTGGCCGGGTCGGCGGTGTTTGGCGCCCGCCGCGCAGGCGACCCCCATCACTACGACAGCGTGATGGAGAAGTTTCGCGCCGAGCTTGCGGGACTTTCGTGAACACCGATTCGGGCTATGCTCAACCAGGAGCGCATGACCGTTCTGCCGGTACCGCAGCGGTTTGGTCGCTGTATCTGCTGGAAACCGCCGCCGGTGCGCTTTACACCGGCATCAGCACCGATGTCACGCGGCGGCTCGGTGAGCACGCGAGCGGTCGCGGTGCCAAGGCGCTGCGCGGTAAAGGCCCCTTGACGCTGATTTACCAGCAGCGAGTCGGCACGCGCAGCGAAGCGCAGAAGCTCGAGGCGGCGATCAAGCGGCTGACGGTCGCTGGCAAGCGGCGCTGGCTGGCCGCGCGGCTCGACTGACGCCGGTTGGGCTCTGGGACGATGAAGTGGGGCAATGAAGTGGGACAGGAAGTGCGGCAAGGGGCCGGCCCGACCGATCGAGTAGGGCCCGTCGCGCGAATGTGGCTAATTCACGGGTCGAGCTACGGATATCGATGCGCGATAATCCGAGCAAGGGAATCATCACAGGGGAGTAGCACATGGAGTTTTTGCAAAATCTCGATACCGAGGCATTGATCGAGTTTGCCTCCACAACGGGACTTCAGTTCCTGATCAATCTGGTCGCCGCGGCGGCGATCTTCATCCTCGGACGCTGGGTCGCCAAGGCGTTGCACAAGGTGATGATCAAGGGCATGGAGCGGGCCAAGGTCGAACCGCTGCTGGTGAAGTTCCTGGGCAATATCGTCTATGCGTTGCTGCTGGTCTTCGTGGTGCTGGCGGCGATCAGTCGTATCGGTATCCAGACCGCGTCACTGATCGCCGTGGTCGGTGCGGCGGGTCTCGCCGTGGGGCTGGCGCTTCAGGGGTCGCTGGCCAACTTTGCTGCCGGGGTCATGGTGATCATCTTCCGCCCGTACCGGATCGGTGACTATATCGATGCCGGCGGCGTCAGTGGCACCGTCGCCGACGTGCAGATCATTTCCACCGAGCTCACCACGCCCGACAACCGCAAGATCATCGTGCCCAATGGCCAGATGATGAGCGGCGCCATCACCAATGCCTCGGCCCACGCGACGCGTCGGGTCGACCTGGTGGTCGGCGTCGGCTATGACGACGACATCGACGTCGTGCGTCGGGTCCTGGAGAGCGTGGTGGCGGATGATCCGCGGGTGCTGGAAACGCCGGCCCCGAATATCCGCATGAACGCCATGGGTGACTCCTGCATCAACTGGATCGTGCGTCCCTGGGTGAAGGCTGCCGACTACTGGGATGTGTACTGGGAGATGACCGAGGAGATCAAGCGTCGCTGCGACAAGGAAGGCATCAGCATTCCCTTCCCGCAGCGCGACGTGCACGTCTACCATCACGGTGACGAGGCCAAGCCCGTGCTGTGAGGCGGTGTGGAGCGTAATAACCAACAAGGCTGCCCACTGGCAGCCTTGTTGGTTCTTGGCGTGTCGTTTTATCGGGGAGAGGCGCTGTCTTAATGCAGCTTGAGTCGCGGCTTAAGGAAGCGGTTGAGCCCGTCCACCACGACCATCATGCCGGTCTTGAGGGTGCCGTGGATGGCACGCTGGTGCATGCGATAGAGCGACGCGTAGAACAGCCGGGCCAGGTTGCCCTCGATGAACAGGCTGCGCGCCGAGGCGGCCCGCATCAGGCTGCCGACGGCATCGAAATGGGCCAGCGAGATCAGCGAGCCGCGGTCCTGGAACTTGAACGACTTGAGCGCCTTATTGTCGATGACGGCGCACAGGTTCTTGTACAGCACCGAGGCTTGCTGGTGGGCGGCCTGAGCCCGCGGTGGCACCACCGAGCCATCTTCCTGGGGGCAACTGGCGCAGTCGCCGAAGGCGAAGATGCGCGGATCGTCGAGGCTCTGCATGGTCGGGTGGACCTTGATACGGTTGTTGCGCTCGACCTCGAGGCCGAGCTCGGCCAGGAAGGCCGGGGCCTTGATGCCCGCCGCCCAGACGCCCAGGTCGATCTTGATCGGTTCGCCGTCGGAGGTGTGGATGCGATTGGCTTCGACCTTGGTGACCCGCGTGTCGACATGGACATTGACGCCGAGTTTCTCGAGTTCCTTGTGCACGGCATCGCTGATCCGGTCGGGCAGTACCGGCAGGATTTTCGGTGCCGCCTCGATCACGTGAACCTTTAGGTGCTCGCGACCGAGTGACGTGAAGCCATAGCTCTTGAGCATGCGCGACGCGTCGTGGAGTTCGGCGGACAACTCGACCCCGGTTGCGCCGGCGCCGATGATGCCGACGGTGATGCAGGGGGTGTCATGGCTCGTTTCGCCGCTGTAGCGCAGGAAGGTATTGAGCAGCGCCTGGCGAAAGCCTTCGGCCTGGGCGGGGCTGTCGAGGAAGTGGCAGTGGTCGCTGACGCCCTCGGTACCGAAGTCATTGCTCACGCTGCCCACCGACAGGACGAGGTGGTCGTACTCCAGGCTCCGTGCCGGCAGGACTTCGTTGCCGTCGTCATCCTCGATGGCGGCCAGGGTCACGCAGCGAGTCTCCCTGTTCAGCTTGCACAGGGTGCCGCGCTGGAAGCGATAGCCGTTGGCCGCGGAGTGACCCTGATAGGATATTTCATCGAGGCCAGAGTCGAGCACGCCGGTGGCCACCTCGTGGAGCAGCGGCTTCCAGATATGGGTCGAGTTGCGGTCCACCAGCACCACGTCGGCCTTGCCCTTCTTGCCCAAACGTCTGCCTAGTCGCGTGACGAGTTCCAGGCCGCCGGCGCCGCCGCCGATGACCACGATTCTTGGTTTGCTCATAAAGAGCCCTCGTAAATGGTTGAGGCGACATCATAGGCACATAGGTGCTTGGCTGACCACGGTCCGTACGCGACAATGTTCGTCTGGCATACTTATTCCGTTTTGTGCATAACAGAAGGGTGCTTTTATGCAACAAATGTTGGATGGCGTCCGTCTGGTGGCGTTCGATCTGGATGGAACCCTGGTCGATTCGGTGCCCGACCTCACCGTGGCGATGGATGGCGCCCTGGTCGAGGTGGCGCTTGAACCGGCCGGCGAGGGCAAGGTTCGTCACTGGGTCGGAAACGGTGCTTGGGTGCTGGTGGAGCGAGCGCTGACCGATGCGCTCGGCGAGGCGCCAAGCGAGGCGCTGACGCGGCGCACCCATGACGCCTTCATCGCGCATTACCGGCGGGAGCCAAGCGCTCGCAGCCGACTCTACCCGGGCGTCAAGCCAGCCCTGGAGCGCCTTCATGCCCGTGGCCTCACCCTGTGTTTGGTGACCAACAAGCCGCAGGCGTTCATCGCGCCGATTCTTCGAGCGCTGGGTATCGACGGCTACTTCGCCGCCTGCCTGGGAGGGGACACCCTGGCCAGGCGCAAGCCGGACCCGTTGCCGCTGTTGCATCTGTGCGATCGCTTTGACATCGCTCCCAGCCACTGCCTGATGATCGGCGACTCGCGTCACGACGTGGCGGCGGGCAAGGCTGCAGGCTTTCGCACGCTGGCGGTCCCTTACGGCTACAACCACGGCGAGCCGGTGGCCGACAGTGCCCCCGATGGCGTGGTTGAATCGCTGGATCAACTCGTTTAGTGTTTCTAAACAACGCTATAAGCTGGATGCCTTCGATACGTTTTGGCTATGAGTTCTGGCTCTAAATTTTGGCTATAGCGCTGCCTCGACCCACTCTTCCTGTTGGACACGCCGCGATGGACAGCCGCATGCCGCTGCACTGCCTTCCTGCCACTTCCGGTGAACGCCTCCTGCGTTCGTCTCTGCTCAGCGTCTTGCGCTGGTCTGGGCCCCGCGCCTGGCGATGGTGACGTCAACACCTTGACCTGGCGCGTCGCTGAACGTGCCGCCGAGAACCACCATTGCAACCGTTACCTTCGAGGACCCGGGCATGATGACCCCCGATCGCTTTCGTGAGCTTGCCGACGCCGGCTACAACCGTATTCCCGTGACCCGCGACGTGCTGGCGGATCTCGACACGCCGCTGTCGACCTACCTGAAACTCGCCGATGCGCCCTGGACCTTCCTGCTGGAGTCCGTCACCGGGGGGGAAAAGTGGGGGCGCTATTCGATCATCGGTCTGCCGTGTCGTGAGCGCATCGAAGTGCGTGGCTACACGGTCCGCCATATCGTCGATGGTGAGGCCCGTGGGGTCACCGAAGTGGCCGATCCATTGGCCTGGATCGAAGACTTCCAGGCGTGCTTCAAGGTGCCTCAATTGGACGATCAGCCGCGTTTCGATGGCGGCCTGGTCGGCTACTTTGGTTATGACACCATCCGCTACATCGAGCCGCGGCTGGCGGGCGTCGAGAAGCCTGATCCCATCGGTGTGCCCGATATTCTGCTGATGGTTTGCGACGAGCTGGTGGTGTTCGACAACCTCTATGGGCGCCTGACGCTGTGGACCCACGCGGATCCCGCCGAGGACGCCGCGTACCAGCGTGCCGAGCGCCGCCTGGCGGAGCTGGAAGAGCGCCTGCGCAGTCCCCTTGAGATATCGCGCCGGGTTCCCAGCCCATCGCGTCCGCCGGTGGAAGAAGGCCACTTTACCTCGGGGTTTACCGAGCAAGGCTTCAAGGCGGCCGTGGACAGGATCAAGGACTACGTGCTGGCCGGTGACGTCATGCAGTGCGTGCCGTCCCAGCGCATGTCGATTCCGTTCCAGGCCGAACCGCTGGACCTGTATCGGGCACTCAGGAGCCTCAACCCGTCGCCCTACATGTTCTTCTTCCACCTCGATGACCACCATGTGGTGGGGTCATCACCAGAGATATTGACCCGCCTGGAAGACGGTATGGTGACGGTGCGGCCAATCGCCGGGACCCGGGTTCGGGGCAAGACCGAGGCCGAGGACAGGGCACTCGAGGAAGACCTGCTGAACGACCCCAAGGAAGTCGCCGAGCACCTGATGCTGATCGACCTGGGGCGCAACGACGTCGGCCGCATCAGTGAGACGGGCACGGTGGAAGTCACCGATCAGATGGGCATCGAGCGCTATTCCCACGTGATGCACATCGTGTCCAACGTCACCGGACGGGTGAAGCCGGGCTTCAGCGCCATGGATGCGCTGCGCGCCACCTTCCCCGCGGGGACGCTGTCCGGGGCACCGAAGATCCGCGCCATGGAGATCATCGATGAGGTCGAACCGGTCAAGCGCGGCGTCTATTCCGGTGCCGTGGGCTACCTGTCCTGGCACGGGAACATGGATACCGCCATCGCCATTCGCACGGCGGTGATCAAGGACGGCGAGCTGCACGTTCAGTGCGGCGCCGGGGTGGTGGCCGACTCGGTACCCGAGCTTGAATGGCAGGAAACCCTGAACAAGGGGCGTGCGCTGTTCCGCGCCGTGGCCATGGCCGAGCGTGGCCTCGATAACCCCGAGTGAGGCTCGGCTTGCGAGGGCGCAAGCACCTCGCCGGCCGGCTTGACAGCCCCGACGACTCACCACACTATAGGCTCATGATCTCACTAGCCATCTCGACCTCACCCCGCCAGTGGCGCCTCTTCACCTGAGGGGCGGAGCTTCGTGTGAGACGTCGAACGAGACGTACAGCCATCACAGTGCCGCCCACGAGGCGGCATTTTTGTGTGGGTCGTCTCGAGGGTAGTGGCAGCGTGATGCGGGCTCGGCGAGTACCACGGTGAGTGACTAGGTGTCAGCGGGTATGACTCGACCAATAATTTCAGGAGCTTGGATCCGAAATGATCTTGATGCTGGATAACTACGACAGCTTTACCTACAACATCGTCCAGTACCTGGGCGAGTTGGGTGCCGAGGTCGTCACCCACCGCAACGATGCCATCACCATCGATGAGATCGAGGCGCTGGCGCCGACCCATCTGGTGGTGTCGCCGGGCCCCTGCACTCCGAACGAGGCGGGCATTTCACTCGATGTCATTCGCCACTTCGCCGGTCAGCTGCCGATTCTCGGTGTGTGTCTCGGGCACCAGGCGATCGGCCAGGTCTACGGTGGTCAGGTGGTGCGTGCTCCACAGGTCATGCATGGCAAGACCTCCGATATTCGCCACAGTGGCCTCGGCGTGTTCAAGGGCCTCGATGATCCGTTGCCGGTGACGCGCTATCACTCGCTGGTGGTGGACCGCGCGAGCCTGCCGGACTGCCTCGAGGTGACCGCCTGGACCGACGAGGATGACGTTACCCCTGGCCTGATCATGGGCATGCGTCACCGTGAACTCGACATCGAGGGCGTGCAGTTTCACCCCGAATCGATCCTCTCCCGCCAGGGCCATGAAATGCTCGCGACCTTCGTCCAGCGTCGCTGAACCTCCATCACACCGACCAGGAGACCCCCATGCAGATGCCAGCAGCGATCGGTGCGGTGATGCGCCGAGAAGACCTGACCTTTGACCAGGCCCACGCGGTCATGCGCACCATCATGACCGGCGAGGCCAGCGACGCCCAGGTCGCCGCCTTCCTGATGGGCATGGCGATGAAGGGCGAAAGCGCGGCGGAGATCAGCGGCTGTGCCCAGGTCATGCGCGATCTGATGACACCGGTTCAGCTGCACGCCGAGAATGTGGTGGATATCGTCGGTACCGGCGGCGATGGCGCCAACCTGTTCAACGTCTCCACGGCCTCGAGCTTCGTCGCTGCCGCCGGTGGTGCCCACGTGGCCAAGCATGGCAATCGTGGCGTTTCGTCGTCGTCTGGCAGTGCCGACCTGTTTCAGGTGGCTGGCATCGGCCTCGACCTGAATGCCGAACAGGTCGGGCGCTGCATCGACGAGGTCGGGGTCGGCTTCATGTTCGCTCCTAACCACCATCCGGCCATGCGCCACGCGATCGGGCCGCGACGTGAGATGGGCGTGCGCACGCTGTTCAATATTCTCGGGCCGCTGACCAACCCGGCGGGCGCGCCGAACCAGCTGCTCGGCGTCTATTCGCCGGAGCTGCTGCCGTTGATGGCTGAAGTGCTACGTCGCCTGGGTAGCCGCCACGTGCTGGTGGTTCACGCAGAAGATGGCCTCGACGAGATCTCGCCGGCATCGCCGACCCGCATCGCCGAGCTCAAGGACGGGGAGATCACGACCTATACCATCACGCCGGAAGACCTGGGCATCGAGACGCAGTCGTTGGCGCCGCTCAAGGTCAAGACGGCGGAGGACAGCCTGCGCCTGGTCGAGCAGGCGTTGGTCGGCGAGGGGCCGGGTGCCGATATCGTGGCGCTCAATGCCGGGGCGGCGCTGTATGCCGCCGATGTCGCCGACTCGCTCAAGGAGGGCGTGTTGATGGCCCAGGATGCCCAGGCCTCCAAGTTGCCGCTGGAAAAGATGAAGGAACTGGCCCATTTCACCCGAGTGTTCGCCCAGTGAGTGCGATCCGCGACAGCGACAGGAGCGTTTCCATGGCCGATGCCACGCCCACCATTCTGACCCGGATTCTTGCGCGCAAGGACGAGGAGGTTGCCGCACGGAGGGCCCGGGTCAGCGAGCAAGAGCTTCTGGCGCGAGCGGCCGAGCAGGAGGCGCCGCGTGGCTTCGTCGATGCACTGGCCAATTGCATGCGCGATGGAGACCCCGCGGTGATCGCCGAGGTCAAGAAGGCCTCGCCCTCGAAGGGGCTGATCCGTGAGGACTTTCGCCCGGCCGAGATCGCCGCTCAGTACCAGGCCGGAGGCGCGGCTTGCCTCTCGGTGCTGACCGATGCCGACTTCTTCCA
>Ga0114954_1000387_pt1 | contig 15218 bp, 12 predicted proteins | sample Porto_4metaG_FD_87299 | JGI IMG/M metagenome (GOLD analysis project Ga0114954, IMG submission 87299) | Marine algal microbial communities from Porto, Portugal - Porto_4 metaG | ecosystem: Host-associated > Algae > Red algae > Unclassified | place: Portugal: Porto | collected 2015-02-02
ACAATTAAGATGGCTTCCTGCCATCCCTTGTCCGAAGCCAATTCATCTCCCACCTACTCACTTCGCGTTCCTTGAGGAAGGAGTCTTCTTGGCTAAAATGATAAAATCACCTTATGAAAGACTTTTGTAATATTTACGTAAGAGATTTGAAAGGTTTTTAAATTAAAATAACCTTCTGAACGTAAGATTTGGATTAATAAATAGAAAAATAAAAAATGAGGAATGACGTTATGAATGGAAAAGAAACAAAAAAGGTAAAAAAGATCCTCCCTGTAGGAATTGGAAAGAAGGTAATCCCTACAACAGCGGCATTAGGTATTCTTTTTTCTATGGCTCCTGTTGGAGAAAATAAGGCTAGTGCAGGGATAGGTGCGGTAGTAGATATAACTATTACTGTATTAGGTGCTGTAGCAAACACTTATGAAGCACTTGGAATAAGCCCAGGGGATCGAGACCCAGGTACTCACATTGATGTATATGCAGAAAACGAAACTTACCAAGCTCCTAGTTTTAAATCTGGGGAATTTAATATTTCTATGTATCATACACAAGGTGATTTGAATTTTCTTAAACAAGTTAAAGTACGCTATCCAAATGGAAAAATTGAAATTCATCAACTAAAATCTGGACAGCAGCTTAAAATTACTGAAGCAGGTGCAATTATAGATTTAAACCCTAATGCAGCAAATGTTTCAGAACACGATCTTCTTTACATTACACAAGCTCAATTAGACGAAGGAAAGACCGGAGTTGTGATAAATCAAGGCCAACATGCATTTGTAGAAAAAGCATCTGGCAAAAACCCAAGATTTCTTGGTCCACTTTACAAAAAATATTCCGGTGACTCCTTTGGCGATTGGACGGTGATTGCTAGAAATTCAGATTACCTATTTGATCAGATAGCAAATAAATTATCAGATGAACAAAAACGATTGATAACATTAACTTCAAAGCCAGTATCTAAAGATGTCCTTGACAACTATGTTAATAATGATCCTAAAGCTCGTGCAGATTTTTATGATCGATTATCTGATGTATTGGCGGAGCGAACTAACGTCCTAGAGACATCTATGGCACTACCATTCATTACACTAAATGACGGTAAAGGTTATCAAATTATCCCTTATAAAAAAGGAACGAATAAAGTAATCGTAAAGACAGGTTCAAGATATCTTTCAGGAAAAGAAGGAAACGGACTTCAATATTCTGATTCGCTTGGCGATGATGAAGTGTTTGAACTTGTTCAGATAGGAAATTCTAACGATGGTAAATTTCAATTCCGTTTGAATAACAAAAATGGGGTAAGTCTGGCTGGTAATCAATATACTTCTCAATTTGGTACTGATTGGAGTTTCAAATCTGAAATTCGTTTCTCTGATAAAAGCAACAATGAAATTAAGAATTGGTTAATAGAGTGGTATCCGGGTAAAGAAAATGAGAAACAAAATTATGACAAAATAGAGATTATATCTAATGAAAAGGACCCTACTAAATATAGTGCAAAAGATTCCTCTGGAAACGTGATAAAGAACAGTTGGATAAATCGAGGTACTGGTTATTCCTTTGCAGATGCTGAAGGAGTCATTTTGACAGGCTGGCAAGAAATTAAGGAGAAGACTTATTATTTCTCATCCCCTTATGGCTACATGGTTACTGGAGGAGGAAGTGATTCACTAATTGATGGGAAGTACTATAACTTCAATGACTCCGGTGTTCTGCAACGATCAGCATGGAGAGACCTATACTATTCTGATGCTTCTGGAGCGTTTGTTAAAGAAGGCTTGAAAGATATAGATGGGAAAATTTATTATTTCCAAAACTTCGTGCCAAATAAAAAAGAACTACGTTTAGAAGATCAAGATGTCATCCTTCACTTTTCCGAAAAAGGTGTGCTGGAGAGAGTTTCTAATCTAAATGGGGAAGCTATAAACAACGCTGTTAATGTTAAGCTTGACAACAAAATATTAGCATTTAATAACGACGGTTCAATTTTGAAAACAGGAATCAACAAAAATGCGAACACAATAGCATATTATAGTTTAGAAGATGGCGCTTTCTATACCGGATGGAAAATGATAGACGGTAAAAGATACTATTTCACAAATGGCCACAATACTATTTTCAATAATTATGAAAACATTGACGGAAAAAGATTTTATTTCCATGAAGACGGATCAGTTAACCGAGCAGGTTTTGAAAAAATCGACGGTAAACTATATCACTTTGACAATAACGGCGTAGCACAAACGGGCTGGCAAACTATCGATAATAAATATTATTACTTCGATGAGAATGGGGCAGCTAAAACAGGATGGTTCCAAGTTGGTGGTGGATATAGGCCTTGGCCTCTTGCATATGGATACCTTTGGTATTGTGCTAAGGAAGATGGTTCCCTTTATGCAGACGGTTGGTTTAAAATTGACGGTAAAGATTATCACTTTGACCAATGGGGACATAAAATGTAATAACATAATGATAGTTTGAAAATTTAGCCTATACGTATAAAAATGGATCATGACATGGACTGATTATATTTTCCGTGTTATGATCCGTTTTAATCTTTTTAGGTATACTCCCTCTTATTAGTTCTCGATTCTATTCTTTGAGACTAAATAAAAAATTCGAACTAGACTTTAGTTCACTTGAAGCTGAATATATATTGGAATTTATGATGAAAGAAATTGGCCCACTTGTATATAATCAAGCTGTAGAAGATGCATGTAAAACATTACGTCTTCAGATGGATGTTATTGAAGAAGAAATTTACGTGCTACAAGTTCTGATAAAATAGAAATGATACACCCGAGCCACCTTTTTTGTAGAACAAAAAAGGTGGCTTTTGTCCTCTCATAAATCCTTACATAGGAAAATCAGTTATTCAACTTTAAAAAAATGTCTTAGCTTAGATTTTATATATTTAGTTGGCGGGTATCTCGAAGAGAAGTTGGTAAAAGCACAGCGTGGAGATTTCATTTTATCTATATCATATTTTCGCTTACAACTATTTCTAACTTTTACTTTCAATGCATTTTTTAACCAATTTTGGTTAAGTTATTTTCATAGAGGTTATTGCTAATTCAATGGACATATTTGCATATCAGTATGCCTGATTTTTAAAATATAAATTTCTTAAAAACTTTATGTAACTTCTTTCTGAAAGGAAGGGTATTATCAATTGAAACCGTATGAAAAAGTACCTGATGAATCTATAAAATCTTTACAGGATTTAATGCAATTACTAAAAAAATCTAAAGATTTTATAACATTGGAAATCAATTCCAACAATTCCTCTATAGTCATTTCATATTTTAGAACATTAATCGATGTGAATATATTCCATGAAGAGATTTTAACTTATATAAAGGAGAAGAGCTTCGATTCATTACAAGATATTCAGTCTGTCTTACCCTTTGAAAATTCAAAAATAACAAATCAAATGGAAGATATTCAGGATAGTATTTTAAGCGGCTATATACTTATTCAGTTCGATACAGATAAATTAAATGGCTTGTTAATAAATGTGTCAAAGAAAGAAAAAAGAGATATTACAAAAGCTGAAATTGAATACAATATCGTGGGTCCACAAATCGCGTTTGTTGAAGATTTAGATGTAAACTTAAATTTAGTACGTAGAAAACTTCCAACACCTTATTTGCAAATGAAGGAATTGAAAGTAGGCTCTCTCTCTAACACAACCGTTGCAATTGTATATATTGAGGGAATTGTAAATGATCAAAATCTACAAGAAATTATAAAACGGGTGAGTCAAATAAAAACAGACCATGTTTTAGATAGCACGTATTTGATTCAATTAATTGCTGACAATCCTAATTCTATATTTCCTCAATTTTTGAATACAGAACGTCCAGACCGTGTAGCAGCTGTATTGGCAGAAGGGAAAATTGCACTTTTTGTAGATGGCTCACCTTACGCTATCACCCTTCCAACAACATTAATTGACTTTTTTTCTACGACAGAAGATTACACAATGCCTTGGATTATTGCCTCATTTTTTCGTCTATTAAGGCTTTTTGCTTTTATGTTTTCTGTCTTAACGACTCCATTATATGTTTCGATCTTAACATATCATTACGAGCTGATTCCAAAAGAACTTCTTGAAACGTTAATCATATCGAGAAGTAAAGTCCCTTTCCCTCCATTAATTGAAGCACTTTTTTTAGAAATCACAATTGAATTACTGAGAGAAGCGGGGGCGCGTTTACCAACTAAAGTGGGTTTAACCGTGGGTATAGTAGGTGGTATTGTAATTGGACAAGCATCGGTAGAAGCAAGTCTTACAAGTAACGTACTTATTATCATTGTTGCACTTTCAGCTCTTAGTTCATTTACAGCACCAATATATCGAATTGGTAATACAATTCGAGTAATTCGCTTTCCTTTTATAATATCTGCACACCTGTTGGGCTTATTAGGAATTGTTTTAACAAGTTCTTTCCTTTTAGCACGCTTATTACGTACAGAATCATTAAGTCGTCCTTATTTGTTCCCTTTTTATCCTACACGCCCTACAGATTGGAAAGACAGCATTATACGTATGCCAATCTCAGCGATGTTCCGACGTCCGATTTTTTCAAGATCTAAACAGCGTTTTCGTTTTAATCCCGAAGAGGTAGAGAAAAATAAAATCGTATCACGAAATGATTTTGATGATTGAATTTAACAGGGAGGAGCATTATGAAACAAATCCCAATTGAGTATCAAGTATCTCCGTTTATGGTGTTTTTTTCGATTATTACTATACAGCTGGGAGTTGGTATGCTTGGTTTTGAAAGGATTGGTGCAAAGTTAGTTGGAAATGATGCGTGGATTAGCACGCTACTTTTTGGAATATCTGTTAATCTTATGATTTGGATTATATATCAGATTTTAAATCAGGGTAATGGAGACATCATTGCAATCAATCAAAACGTACTTGGAAAATGGGTTGGTGGATTGTTCAACTTCATTTTTTTATCCTATATTGTATTGTTAGGTGCAACAACACTCCATACTTATATCGAAGTAGTACATGTTTGGATGTTTCCTTCCATTTCATCTTGGGTTATAGCTGGGGCTTTTTTAGGCTTATGTTATTACATTGTGACTGGAGGATTTCGTGTAGTTGCGGGAATCGGCTTCTTTGGAGTCGTTATCCCAAGCATTTTAATCTTCACATTTTTTTATCCTTTGCAGTATGCAGATTTTCGAAATTTATTTCCAATTGCACAGCATTCATTCCTAGAAATTATGAAAGGAATGAAAGGAAATATGTTTAGTTTTTTTGGATTTGAAATGTTATTGTTGTACTACCCATTTATTAGAAAGGCAAAAACGTCTCAAAAATATGCGCATTATGCAAATGTAGTAACGACTATTATCTATACATACCTTATGATTTTAACTCTTGCGTTTTTTAGTGAAAAACAACTTGCGAGCGCGATATGGGCATATTTAAGCATGATTAAAATTATACAATTCCCCTTTATAGAGCGGTTTGAATACATTATAGTTTCTGTTTGGGCTTTTTTCATATTACCTAATGTTTCCTTTACATTATGGGGAGTAAGTCGTGGTATAAAAGAGGCACTGGGAATAAAGCAAAAATATGTTTTGCCAGTTATCATCTTATTCATCTTTGTTTTATCATTTTTCTTGAATAACCGTAATAAAATTAACTTATTAAATACTTGGACAGGTCAAATTGGCTTCGTATATATATATGTATACCTACCTGTACTATGGCTAATTCAAACCGCCAAAATAAAGTTAAGGAGATAAACATGAAGCGATGGATACTTTTCCTTATATTAAGTGTCTTCTTAATAGGTTGTGCTAAAACGAAAATTGTGGATGACATTGATTTAGTTCAAGTTGCGGCATATGATACTGAAGCAGAAGGTAAGCTAAAAGGAACCTTTGCCATTTCAGCTTATAAAGGAGGCGGGGAAGGTGAAACGAAAATCTATTCAGCATCAGGCCAGACTGGTAGAGAAGTTCTTGCAAGAGCATCCGAAAAATCTTCTGGACCTCTAGAGTTAGGGCAATTGCGTGTTATTATATTTAATGAAAAAATAATTGAAAAGGGAATGCAGGAGATTTTAGAGACTTTGAACCGAAATCCTAGTGTAGGAAATGCAATTTATTTAGCAATTACAAATGTAAAAGGGGAATCACTATTAAAGGGGAACTATTCTAAAGAAAAAGAAATTGCTTCCTATCTATCCTCTTTACTGGAGCAAAATATGGACAATGGAACGCAACCAAAAACAAATTTTTTTATGTTTTTAAATCAACTTTATGATGATGCGAGAGATTCATATTTACCGATGATATCTAAAAAAGGTAACGTTTTGGAGTTAAATGGAATAGCACTTTTTAAAAGATGTAAAATGGTTGATACAGTGAAACCTAAAGATTTATTTGTATTTAAATTGTTGACAGATACTTTTAAACAAGGCACATACCAATTGAAACTACCTGGTTCTTCAAATAATTACGCCACGATAGAGAATATAAAGGCTAGAACAAAATATAAGATGGAGGGGAATAGTAAGCATCCATTCGTAAATGCTCATATTCAAGTTAAAGCTGAAATTCAAGAATTTACAAAAACAAAAAATCTAGATAATCCTAAAGAAATAAAAAAATTAGAAAAAATTATGGAAACAGAAATAGAAAAAAAAGCAACTACATTGATAAAGAGATTTATTAAAAAAGGCACAGATCCTATAGGACTTAGAAAACTTGGTAGAACTCACGTAAGAAAATGGAACAGTCAAGAATGGGAAGAATCCTATAAACATTTACATTTTCGTGTAACAGCTGATGTAAAGGTAACCCAATCTGGTGTTACAGAATAAATAAATCAAATAAGATATGGAAAATTTCAATAAAAAACATGGTCTCGCAGGAGATTAGGGAGAGAGAAACTAGTAACAAAGCCTCTCATAAACATCAAGATGCTTTGTTACTAGTTTTTATTTATGAATTTTTACATGGTATTTTTCTAATATAAGTACAGCCAACATTTCGGAATTTTTGTATGCTAAGCGAATTTTAACCTAAAAAATTCGAATTCCTGTACGTTAAGTGAAGTGACTTTTCATTCACATAATCTGTATTATTTGAAGTTAATAAAGTATGTTACACTCTCTTCTTTAAGAATGTTTCCATAATATCCTTCTGGAATCTTTCATAATCAAACTGAAAAGCTACATTATGTGTTTTATAGCCTGGATTAGTAACAAAACGAAAGTCTGCAATGCTTTGACCAAATCCTTCTCCTTGATCAGGAATAACTTTAATGGGTACTCTTGAAAGGCTAACAGCCTCTTGATTCAGCAAATACCACACTGTTACAAAATCATGCATAGGGCTTCCGCTTATACCAGGATTAGACTTGGAGTAGAAATTATAATAATAGTCTAACATAGGTTTGATGATGAGTCCTGCAAGATCCTGTGTATCCCGATGAAATGCATCGATTTGCTGGACCATTTCGGGTGTAACAATCGCATGTTGAGTTACATTTAATGGGATAATTGTTAAGTTCTTCGCATGCTGCAGAATTAAATTTGCTGCATAAGGATCTGCGTAAAAGTTAGCTTCAGCCACGGCAGTCACGTTACCTGGATAGAAAAAAGCTCCGCCCATGCAAATGCATTCTCTTACGTTACGCATTGTTTCTAAATTCAATACAAAGGTCGTAGCTAGCGAAGAAAGTCTTCCTAAATTGATAATTGTAAGGTCTTCTAAATTTGAATGTATAATTTGATAAATATCATTTAAAGGATAAACTGGATAAGAAATTTCAGGGGGAATGATAGGTCCTAATCCGACTTTTCCATGTACCTCAGGGAAATAGTGAACCAATATACCTGTCAACGGTACAGAAGCACCAAGGAATACAGGTATCTCTTTTTTTCCCGCTATGTACTTCAAATAGTTAATATTTCTTATTACATTTTCTCTTGATACATTTCCATAATCGGCTACAATCCCTACAAGTTGAATATCTTTACGAAAAAAAGTGTACAGCATAGCAAATGCATCATCGATTCCCAAATCTGTAAACAGAAGAACCTTTTTTTGCATATGTCTTCCTCCAAAATTTATAGAATCCTACTTTCACTAATGATGTAGTGATTAGACTAAACTTGTACGTATATATTTTATGTATTCCTAAAGAGTGGATTCTATTCATTTGAAGTAGCTTTACTCATCTAAATTTGATATTATGTTCAATCGCAAAATACATAAGGGGGATTAAGACTCGTTGTTATTGAGGAGTATACACCGGATTGGGCACTACAATTTAAAGAAGAACAAAAGTAGAAAACTGCATAATCCTTAAAAATACAACTTATCAAGGTTAGTTGCGGTTTTGAACTACTCACCACTTAACGTCCTTACGGACTGTTTGAAGTGTGAGATTCCTGCGAACACCGATGTATCCACCGGTTATCTTAGCAGGCTCTACCCGTAGTCCCTACGGTGGGAACATAAGTATCTTGTACGTTAACTCACCACACTCCCTACTTTAGCTTGGTTTTCGCAACTTCGGCAAGCGTGGGGCGATAGAACGTTGAAGATTTTACGGTTGCAACGTTTTTCTGCAACCAACCTCATATCTTCAGTTTTCGAAGAGCAATCTGTACAAGTATATGGTAGAAAATATGTTGGCTTATGCCAACCGACATTCATCTTCCACCTAAAATTGGTGTTTCACACCTTCACATTTTTGAGGAAGGAGTTTTCTGTCGGAAAACGATAAATTCCTTAGCGTACCATTTTCTCAAAAATGATATGGTGATCCCAAATCATCTTCGAGAATCTATCGTGTAGATCTGTATGCATCCTCTATATAAATCATAAGGATTGTTTGCATGTTGGCTTTAGTTTTATGTACAATAAAGGGAAAGATATAGTCTGAAACAGGAAGAGGAGAATCATGTCCAATTCATTAGTAAATTTACGTATCGATTTTGCATTTAAGCAGTTATTTGGCACAAATGGGAATGAAGATATTTTAGTTGCTTTTTTAAATGCCATATTAAAAGATTATTTAGAATCACCTATTGTTTCCCTGCAATTAGAAGATCCACATTTGCATCGAGAATATGAAGAAGATAAATTATCCATTTTAGATATTTCAACTACATTAAATACAGGAACAAAGGTAAATGTAGAAATACAATTGAATAACAATCACGATATGATCAAACGAAGCTTGTATTATTGGGGAAGGCTATACACCTCTCAATTGCAAAAAGGAATGCCTTATAGCTCACTTCATAAAACGATTACCATTAACTTGTTAAACTTTGTGATGTTTCCAGAATATGAAGCATTTCATACAACAGGAATCCTTTGGAATCAGCAACAACAAAAGCTATTAAGTGACGATATAGAAGTTCATATTGTAGAGATTCCAAAGTTACTACAGCAATGGCGTGAAGAGAAAGTTAATCCGTGGGAAGACTCGTTTGTTCGTTGGTTATTATTATTACCAGCGAATGAAGATGAGCACCTCACACAAACATTGGAGGACATTGCCATGAATCAAGATCCGATTTTACAAAAAGCAATGAATAATTGGGAACGTATGAGCCAAGATTCTTCTTTCCGTCAAGCATATGAAGCAAGAGAAAAAGCCTTAATGGATGAGGCTGCAAAGTTTGCTCATGCTCGTAATGAGGGAAAAAAAGAAGGAATTCAGCAAGGGAAAATACAGATGATCAAAGGTATGCATGAACTTGGTGTCCCACTTGAAACAATTGCTAAAGCCAGCAAATTAGACATTGATGAGGTTAAACGTATTTTAGAAAAAAAATAATAAGCAACAAAAAAAGAACCTATTAATTTTAAAGATATACAACTACAATTAAGTATTATAATTAAAAACCTCTATCGAAAATTACTAAGTAACTTTCGATAGAGGCACCTTTTATCTAGGTCGCTCTATATTCATCAAAAAAAATCGATTAATTAGTTGCATAATGAAATACGGAGGGTATATACTATGAATATCAAAAAAATTGATGAAGTGAGTGAAAAGCGATGGCACAAGATTTTCAGTTGTTTGAGAAAAAGTTTAAAGCACTAGCTGATCAGAAACGTTTAGAAATTATGTATGAACTTTGTCAACGAGGACAGACTTGTGTGTGTGATTTAACAGAGGTTTTTGAAATGACGCAATCTAAGCTATCTTATCATTTGAAAATCCTATTGGATGCAGGATTAATTGTAAAAGAAACAAAAGGTACATGGAGTTATTATGATTTAAATGATGCTGAAGTAAACAATTTATTATCAGAAGAATTATGCTGTATTTTTAGAAAAACAGGAAAAGGCAGCTGTTGTTAAATTTTGTGCTATTAATCAAAAAAAATTGATTAATAGCATATAAAAAGGAGGAATTATCTATGAAATATGTTCATGTTGGTATCAATGTTACGAATTTAGAAAAGTCTATTGAGTTTTATGAAAAGGTATTTGGTGCATCGCCAGTTAAAGTAAAAGTTGATTATGCAAAATTCTTATTAGAAAATCCAGGTCTTAATTTCACACTTAATGTACGAGATGAGGTAAATGGGAATCAGGTCAATCATTTTGGTTTCCAAGTGGATACAGCGGAAGAAATTACATTTCATAAAGAAAGATTAGAAAAAGAAGGTTTCTTTGCACGTGATGAGATGGATACTACTTGTTGCTATGCGGTACAAGATAAGTTTTGGGTAACTGATCCCGATGGTAACGAGTGGGAATTCTTTTATACAAAAGCAGATAGTGCTGTTCACAAAATAGAAGCTCCAACTTGTTGTACCACTTCTAACGAAGTAGAAAAAAATTCTTGTTGTTAATAGGAGAAAGGGGATAAAATGAAGCGTTTATCTTTTCTAGATCGATATTTAACACTATGGATTTTTCTAGCGATGGCTGTTGGAATTGGTTTAGGGTTTGTGTTTCCTGGCGTAGTAGATGGGCTTAATAAATTGCAAGTAGGAACAACTTCTGTTCCACTTGCTGTTGGTTTAATTTTAATGATGTATCCGCCATTAGCGAAGGTGCGCTATGAGGAAATGGGTCGGGTATTTAAAGATGTAAAGGTTTTGGTTCTATCTTTAGTACAAAATTGGATTATTGGACCTGTACTTATGTTTGTTCTAGCAATTATTTTTCTTCCTGATAAACCAGAGTATATGGTAGGGCTTATTATGATTGGTCTAGCACGTTGCATTGCAATGGTGATTGTTTGGAATGATCTTGCTGATGGTGATAAAGAATATGCAGCTGGTTTGGTGGCTTTTAACTCGGTATTCCAAATGTTATTTTTCTCGGTTTATGCATACGTGTTTGTAACAGTAATCCCCGAATGGTTAGGAATTGAAGGAGCTATTGTTGATATCACAATGGGAGAAGTTGCTAAATCAGTATTTATCTATTTGGGTATTCCTTTCCTAGCGGGTATGTTAACACGCTTTGTATTAGTGAAGCTAAAAGGACGACTTTGGTATGAAAAGGTGTTTATACCTAAGATTAGTCCCATTACATTAATTGCATTGTTATTTACAATTGTCATTATGTTCTCTTTAAAAGGAGAAATGATTATTAGCGTCCCATTAGATGTAGTACGCATAGCGATTCCATTATTAATTTATTTTATTGTGATGTTTTTTGTTTCTTTCTTTATGGGAAGAAAAATCGGTGCAAACTATTCAGTGACTACAACATTAGCATTTACGGCGGGTAGCAATAACTTTGAATTAGCAATTGCTGTGGCTGTTGGGGTCTTTGGTATTCATTCAGGTGCAGCATTTGCAGCTGTCATTGGGCCATTAGTCGAAGTACCTGTAATGATTGCACTTGTAAATGTTGCTTTTTGGTTTAAACGTAAATACTTTAATGACCAATCAATATAAATTAAAAAACAAAGGTGGAAAACAACATGGAAAACAAAAAGACGATCTACTTTTTATGCACGGGAAACTCGTGCCGCAGCCAAATGGCAGAAGCTTTTGGGAAACAATACCTAGGTGATAAGTGGAATGTATATTCCGCAGGAATCGAAGCGCATGGCGTGAATCCGAATGCTATTAAAGCCATGAAAGAAGTGGATATCGACATAACAAATCAAACATCAGATATTATTGATTCAAACATTTTAAATAGCGCTGATTTAGTGGTGACTCTTTGTAGTCATGCGGATTCTGTGTGTCCGTCTACATCTCCGCATGTGAATCGTGTTCATTGGGGATTCGATGATCCCGCTGGAAAAGAGTGGGCTGAATTTCAACGTGTTCGTGATGAAATCGGTGCACGTATTAAGCGATTCGCTGAAACAGGTGAATAATCAAATGAAAAAGACCTTTCAAAGCATGAAAGGTCTTTTTTGCATATCATACTCATGTTAAATTAATAAATTCTTTGAGTGAATGGGAAGATGAAACCATATCTTGGTTTCATCTTGTCCTATTTCTAATTTATTGTATATTAATTACACATTAAAATTCTCCATCACCAATTAAATTTCCAGCATCGTTATCTTTAGTTAATCTCTGCTTCAAATAATTTTCTTTCGTAGTCCGATCGTTTTTATGACCAACTGCCGCTGCTATTACATGAGGTGCAAGTCCCTTGTAATCATATAAATACTGTACATAAAAATGTCTAAAAAAGTGGGGAGTAATTCTTATATTCTCCGTAAAGGATAACTTAGTATCTCTTATAATCTTAGAAATATATTGTGATAAGTAATTTTCTCTATAAGCAGTATGGTTTTTCGTTTGGAAAATGGTCCCGCCATTTTTATTTCCTATATCTATAGGTAATCTCCTACGGATTCGAAACGCAACAATACGATTAAAAATTTCCTTATTAATAGAAACAATCCGTTCATTATCTCCCTTTGTATCAACTGTTAAATAATAACGTCCACGTATATCATCATATTCAAGATCTTCCCATTTTGCATGCGCTACTTCCGCAACACGTAACCCTGTGGTAGATAGGACCGATAGTAAGGCATAATTGATTTCATTATCCTTATAATAATAAAGAAGCTGCTTGACTTCTCCATATGATAACTCACGCTTTGGTTTATATTGTTTATTCACCGTCGTACTTAAAATTTCTATATGAAGAGGCTCCTGGATATATTGAATTTCATATAGCCATTTCAAATAGGAACGGATTACACCAAGTTTTCTACTAATTGTAGATGCTTTGTATTTTTCTTTTGATTGATAAGAGATTGCCTCCTGGGATAACCATTTTTGATAGTTACGGATATGCCGTTTTCTTAAATTCCTCCAGACTTGTCCAACTTCAAAATCTGTTACATCTTTCTGCAAAAAATCTGTACTCTGTTTGACAAAAAAGTAAAACTGACTTAGATCACGTGCATATAGAATTCTAGAAGCATCTTTGATACGTTTCTCTTGATCAAAATGCGTTTGCCGGTTTAAGTAGTAATATAATATCTCTTCATCAGAAAATCCCTCATATGTATAGGTATCTTTTCTTTCATTATTTTCTTTTTTAAATTCAGCTTCATTTATATAATCACGATTCCATAATGCAATTATGTTAGTGAATTTTTGTTTTTGTTTCTCTATGTTTTCTAAAGAAGTTTCATTATGAATTGAATTCAATTCAATTATCATTATCCTTCAACTCCTTATTAATTCTTTTTATATTTATTATTATAACTGAATTACATTCAAAATTAGTTACATAGTAAAATTAAATTTTATAAAAATGAAAAGCTATAACAACCATAGAAAAACGCCCATTTTCTATGGTTATATTAATCTAACTTATATAACTGTTTTTGTTATTATTTTTAAATAAATATAAAAAGTAATTTAATTAGTAAATATAAATTATTTTTATTAAATTATGTAAAAAGATTAAACTTTAAATATGTTATAATAAATTAAGGTTATATATTCTTTAAAATTAAAATTAGACTTAAATATTTTTTGAAATATATATAAATGAAATATAAGAGGAGAGGAAATATGAATGAGAATCAACAAATGATTATGAATACAAACGAAGTGAGGGAATATTTAGAAGTTAGTAATTTCGTTGTTAATAATTTAATCAAACAGGAAGAATTAGTACCAATCAACAAGGATACATGGCGTTTAGATGGAAGTTTCCTTTTCAAAAGAGAAGATGTGGAAACAATTAAAAAGGGAAGAGAAACCGAAGGTATTACCCTTTACCAAGCTAGTAAAAAATATGGTATAAGCACATATCAATTAGAAAAATGGTTAGGGGATGGGGAATTAGCCGCTACTATACGGGAACATCGTAACCGCGAAACTAAATTCATTAGAGAAGAAGAGTTACTTCAAGTTATAAAACAATTTGATCAAGAAAACACGCTATATACATACTCACAAAAGTATAATACAGTCCTTTTCCATAAATATATTCACAGTAATACGATAGCAAGGGTCATTTCTATTCCTAAGCGTGGTGATATTATATTGGTTGATGAATTTGGAAGTGAGTTCACTTTAAATGAAGCTATTAAATCGGGATTCGTACCAGCATACAATCTACCTGATAAACCACGTAGTCATCATCAAAGGTTTGTTAAATTCCGTTTACCTAAGTCCGATCAATTACGCAGCAACTCTTTCCAATTGATTGACTTAATCCTTCAGTACGTATCACCAAGAAACCTAAAGGTTTCAGAAGAGGAAGATTTTTGGTATTTCGATATACGCCAATCTCTTATTGAATTACCTATGGGTATGCAAATGGAATGGATAGAATACTTAACACCATATATAATAGAAGGAAAATTAATAAAGCGTGTAAATAATAGTATATATTTAGATAGTAGTAGCGTGACAAAACCAGTTACACTTTCTAGCAAAGAATATCAAGCAATTAATAAAATAGTAGAAGAGACCAACACTACCATTGAAGAATTCATTGCATCTGCTATTAACCAAAAAATAAAAGACTATCAGACTTCAAAAAACTAATTCATAAAATAATTTAGTTTTAGTTAAAAAAGACTTGAACTACTCACCACTTAACGTCCTAACGGACTGTTTGAAGTGGGAGATTCCTGCGAACACCGATTATCCACCGGTTATCTTAGCAGGCTCTACCCGTAGTCCCTACGGTGAGAACATAAGTATCTTGTACGTTGACTCACCACACTCCCTACTTTAGCTTGGTTTTCGCAACTTCGG
>Ga0114954_1000391_pt1 | contig 15163 bp, 19 predicted proteins | sample Porto_4metaG_FD_87299 | JGI IMG/M metagenome (GOLD analysis project Ga0114954, IMG submission 87299) | Marine algal microbial communities from Porto, Portugal - Porto_4 metaG | ecosystem: Host-associated > Algae > Red algae > Unclassified | place: Portugal: Porto | collected 2015-02-02
AAGAAGAGAACCTTCTTCATTTGAATGGCAACAAATAGCACAAATGATTGTGAATCAAATTATTAATGAGTATTACACGCTACCTGCGAGCCAACAAACGAAAATTGTACTTTTAATATTAATAGAAAAGTATTGGAAAAAGGTAAGGATTAGTATGTTTGCTTCGAAGACGGAGTACTATATTGTATTAGCAAAGCTAACTGATCACTTATTACAGTTTGTTGAAAGAGATGATAGTCAGACGCCACCATTGTTTTTGTATGAGAAGTTTCAAACATATATGGAAGAGTTAGGTGTCCACATGTCATTGACATTTGAAGTTGGTGAGTGGAGTACAGAGTCATTTGTAATTAAAAAATATGTTATTGATGCGGATGAGGAAATGCTAGCTCTTTGTCAGAAGTTAATGACAGTATTCAGTTATAAAGCTTTCGGCATTCTTCCAGGGAAAATTGAAATTATTAATTTAATAGAAGGAACTAAGTATGAATACATTCCGAAACAGGAAGATATTATAACTGGAATGGATGATTTATTTAGAATGAAAGAAATGTTACAGCAACCTGAGCACTATACAGAGCGTCATTTTCGTTCAGAGTGTACGAGTTGTGCTTTTCGTAGTGAATGCCAGGGGGAAGAAGTAAAGGAAGAAGCGAAGCAGAAGGAAAATATCGTACATTAAAGGATGCAAATTTGCATCCTTTTTGTTATTGACATGAAAAGCTTTTCATCATTTACGGTATATTTGCAGCAGATTTTAATGCGGGCTAATAATCAGTGGGGGATGCCCCCGCTGATTAAAGTTTCACTTTATAAGAGGAGGAATAATCAATGAAAGATGAAACGAAAGTATTTCAATGGTTAAAAGAACAAAATGCTCCTTTTGGAATTCAACTGCAAATTTTACAGGCATTTCAATTGTACAAAGTTATTGTTGAAATGGATAAAAAGTTAATGATGTATGAGGAGAAAGAATATAGGGAGAGAATTTAATCTCGTCCCTGTAATATCGCTTTTAGCTGTTCTGTATCTGCTATGAATTTAAGCGCATTCTTTGTTTCAAAGTTATAAATAATATTATGTAGTAAAGGGCTGTATTGATAAAAACTAGTGATACGGTGAATGAGTAATGGATCGTGGTGAGAAATAATTGTACTGTATTGTTCGTATACAGATGTAGTAAATTCACGTCCGAAATCATAATAGAGCCCGGCAAAATCAAAGGCAGGATCTCCAATTTGAGCATCACCAAAATCGATAATCCCTGAAATACTCTTGCTCTGCTTATTAAATAAAATGTGATGATGTGTAAAATCGGCGTGAATAATTGTATTTTGAAAAGTGGATGTAGCTATACAGGCAAAGAAATTTTCGAATAAATGATGTAAGGCTGATTTCTGTAATGAAGTAAACATGTTAGTAAGATACTGATTTAATTTTGTTTGTAGCTCTTTCCAGTAGGTAATTGTTTTTTCAATTGGAAATCCTAACGTTGTAACTTGTTTTACAGGAATATTATGTAGTGCCACAAGGAAAGTAGCTAATTGTGTAATGATTGCTTTCAATTCTTTTTTCTCTAGTGTGGTAACTATTTCTTTTTGTAACGGTTCACCATGAATGAGAGTATAGTAACTACAAAGCGGAATAGTATCAGTATCCTTTTTATATAATAGGTGATACTTTGGAACCTCAATTTCTTGTAGCGAATGAGAGAGAAGTGTGCATAGTTTTTTTTCTAACGGAATTCGTTTAGCATATTCCTGTTTTCGTGGAAAACGAAACAGTAAGTCGTCATTAATTATAACCGCTATATTATCCCATCCTTCTTCATTTTGTTTATATGAATGTATAGAAAGATTAGGCAGAGCCTGTTTTATATACTGTTTGTAAGAGTCCATAATCGTTCCTCGTTTCTAAGTGAAAATTCTGATATTCCATTTTATAATATCAGAATTTTCATTCTATATGTTAATATGTAACTAACATTATGAATAGGGATGGGGTGTATGGTGAAGAAAAGAATAGTAATCATTTCTATATGTATCGCTTTTGGTTTGTTTTGGTCATATAAAGAGGCGGTTTTCGCTACCTTTAAATCGATAGATCAGTACGAGTTAAATAAGGAATTAAAGAATAAAAGTATAGAAACTTTAACTCATAAAGAAATGAAACAGGTAGGAGAGCACTTTGTGACAGCACAATTATCAGTGTTTGAGTTTCATAATAAAGAAGATGTGAAGCGAAAAGGCGAAGAGATATTTGTAAGTAGGGGATATGAACAATTAATACAAAATTATTATCCAAATCGTTTTCGAGATTTAGAGTATAAATTTACAAACGAGGAGATACGTGAAGTGACGGATGAGAGTTTTCTCTATCATGCTGTAGTGTATGTTGCGGGTACTGAAAATGGTAAGAGAAGTGAAATGAAAGTAAATTATGACGTGAAAGTTGTAAAGGTTAATAATATATTTAGGGTGCTCGAACAAAAGCAGTACGTACAATAAAGTGAAACTTTAATCAGTAAGGTGTTCACTCTTACTGTCCACAAATAGCGGGATAAAAAGCCCCCTCGAGGAGTAGAGGGGGTTAAAGATTTTCATTTTGTTGACCAAGTTCTTTTTGAGCAATGTATACATTTCCTTGCTCCACTTGTTTCTGTGTATAAACAGAATCGCCTACATATCCTTTTTCCGTTTTCACAGTTCTTTTTGAGTGATTTGAATCTTGTTTCTTCATATAATATGTCACCTTTCCTTAAAAATAGACGAAAATAATGAGTACGAGTAATACAGCAGCGAAAATAGTAATACCCATTAAAAACGAAGCGTTTTTATATTTAGGTGGTTTATGTATATCTTGCTGGTATCCAGGTGAGATTTCAGGGGCGAATTCTTCATCGAATGATTGATCTGTTTCTTTTTCGTCCATATGATATGTATCCACCTTTCTTTTTCATTATGTTATACGTTACAAGAAAAAATATGCATAAAGAAAACAGCCGCTCTAGCGTTAGCGGCTGTTTTGTGTTGTATATTTTCTTTGAACTTGGAAGAGACGGATTAGAAGGAAGCTAGCACCAAATGCTAGACCGATAATAAGACCAATCCAATATCCTTTTGCTGCCCAGTCAGTGTACGTTGCTAATATGTAACCGAGAGGGAGACCGATTACCCAATAAGCGACTAATGTCATAATTAACGCAACATTTACGTCTTTGTAACCACGTAGTGCTCCTTGTACAGGAGTTGCAATTGCATCTGAAATTTGAAATAAAATCGCAAATATAAGGAACTCTTTTGCTAAATGGTGAACATTTGCATCTGTCGTATAAATAGATGCAATTTCATCATCAAAGAAATAAAGAAGAATCGAATAGAAAAGAGCGAAAGCAAGGGCTAATCCAATGCCGATAAATCCATATTGTTTTGCGTTATCATATCGTTTTGCTCCAACTTCAAATCCAACTGCTATCGTCATTGCCATTGCTAAACTTAAAGGAGTCATATATAACAAGGAAGCGAAGTTCATAGCTGCTTGATGCGCTGCAATTGTTGTCGTACTAAAGTTACTCATCATTAGTGTAACTGCAGCGAAAATACTCGTTTCAAAAAAGATAGCAAATCCGATAGGGACGCCAAGTTTTAAAAATGATTTCCAACTCGAAAGAGAAGGACGATATAACTGTTTAAAAATATTAAAAGATGGGAATGGCTCTTTCGTACGAATAATAATGACGGTAATAATTAAAATGCACCAATAGGTTGCTGCAGAAGCAATTGCTGCACCGACACCACCGAGTTTAGGGAAACCAAAGTTCCCAAAAATTAATACATAATTTAATACTACGTTAATCGGTAATGATAGTAATGTAATGATCATCGTTGTTCGAGTTTTTCCTAATGCATCAATAAATCCACGCAAAACAGTATAAGTAAATAATGGGATAACTCCAATCGCGATAATACTTAAAAATTGTGCTGCAATACGTTCAACAGGTTCTTCTAATCGCATGCCATTTAAAATAGGTGGAACAACGAAGAAGCCAATAAGGATAACAACGAAGCTAGCGCAAACTGCTAAATAAACTGCTTGTATGACAACGTGAGGAACATCCTCTTTTTTCTTGGATCCAATGAGTTGGGCAACAATAGGAGTAGTAGCCATTAAAACCCCTGTTAATCCTGTACTAACTGGGAGCCATATACTCGTTCCGATAGCCACACCTGCTAAATCAATTGGACTGGCATGTCCGGACATTGTCGTATCAAAAAAGCTCATTGCAAATAATGACATTTGGGTTACGAAAATCGGGAAGAATAGTAATACAAAGTGTTTTAGCTTTTGTGAGAATGAAGTAGTTTCTTTCATAAAATCCCCTTTCCGATAAAAAAACAATCCTTCCTATCATACAATTTAATCAAAAAATAAAAAAGAAATACGCACCAGTATATATAAAAGCAATAAAAAAAGGATGCACATTGAAAAGGGATAAGGTATTATGATAAGGTGTGAAAAAATTACATATTCGTTATTAAGGAGGCACTACTCGTGGCTGATTGGTTAATTGGAATAATCATGGGTGCTGTTGAAGGTTTAACAGAATTTTTACCAGTTTCATCAACAGGACATATGATTTTAACAGGTCATTTACTTGGATTTGACGACGAGAGAGCGAAAGTTTTCGAAGTTGTTATTCAATTGGGATCGATTTTAGCAGTTGTTGTTATATTTTGGAAGCGTTTATGGTCTTTAGTTGGCATAGGTAAAGTAACAGACGGACCGTCGTTGAATTTATTACATATTATTATTGGGATGATTCCTGCTGGCATACTTGGCGTATTATTCCATAGTACAATTAAAAAAGTTTTATTTGGTCCAGGACCAGTTGTCATTAGCTTAGTAGCTGGTGGTATTTTAATGATTGTTGCTGAGAAATTTTCAAAACCAAGTACAGCAAGAACGTTAGATGAAATCACATATAAACAAGCATTTACAATTGGAATGTTCCAATGTTTAGCGCTTTGGCCAGGGTTCTCTCGTTCTGGATCAACAATAAGTGGTGGTTTATTAGCTCGCGTGTCTCATACAGCAGCAGCTGAATATACGTTCATTTTAGCAGTTCCAATGATGGTGGCTGCAAGTGGTTTAGATTTAATTAAAAGTTGGGATATATTAAGTACGGCTGATATACCGTTATTTGCAACAGGATTTATTACAGCATTTGTTGTTGCGATGTTTGCAATTGTTTCATTCTTAAAATTATTAGCACGTGTAAAACTAACACCGTTTGCTTACTATCGTTTCATTTTAGCTGCGGTATTCTATTTCTTCTTCATTATGTAAGAAGAAATCACCAGAAATACCCTATAGATTAGACGCTTGAAAAAGTCTACTCTATAGGGTATTTCTTTTATAGCAGGAGAAAATAAAGTTTTTGCTCTCATTTACTTGTATTTCACTATGTAAAATATGACATAATGATTTTGTTACATTAATATAGAGAAAATTTATAGGGTATTTGAGAGGAGCAGTTTAGTGAGTTTTGCAATAGAGATAGTAATTCCGGCACCAATTGATGTTGTGTTTGATTATGCACATAATGACGAGAAAATACTAGAATGGAGTACCTTTATGGTAGAAAATAGGTATCCTTCAAATATAGATGTTGAAAAACCTCGTGAAGGTGATAAATATATATCTGTGCAAAAAATGGGGAAGAAAATATATGAATTTGAGGCGGAAATTTTAGAGTATGATGAACCGTATATCGTATCAGTTGGATGTGAAATGAAACAAGGTTATACTGCTGCAACTTATATGTTAGAAGAGGATGAAGAAGGTACATCGCTTACTTTAATCGTAGAATTTGAACCGAAGAACTTTATATATAAGATTATGTACAAGTTGACTGGCTGGATGACGCGTGCGGTATATATGGGTGAGATGGAGCGTTTAGCAGAGTGCGTAGATGTTGCATATTCTCAGAAAAAAAGATTATGATTTTGCAAAAAAAACTGCCGATTTCGGCAGTTTTTTTATTTTACTATTTTTTCAATCATACTTTCCATTACATGTTCCCAAAGAGAAGTATCATCAGCTAATGTAGCACGGAAATTAGCATACATTTCTTTCTGTTTTTCTTCAAATGTTGGATCTTCTTTTTCAGGCAATGTAGCGCGCATTGAAGTTACTAATTCTTGTACTTTTGGAGCGCGTGGTCCAAAGACAGCTTGTTCATTTCCGTCTTTATCAATGAAAATAAAGATTGGAATTGCACGTGCTGTTCCATTTGTTAAGTATTGATCCATTAATTCTAAGTTTTCATCACGAATTAATAAGCTCATATCAATATTTGCAACTTCAGAAATTCGTTTCATAACAGGTACGCATAAAAGAGCATCTCCGCACCAGTCGGCTGTTAATACGATAACACGCCAGCCATCATTTTGGCGTTCTTCTAAAACTGGGAGTAATTCATTTGGAATTAAAAAGTTATTGTAAATATGTAATAGCTCATATTGGTTTACTTTCATTTCATTTACATATGTATCAAAGGACATACCTTTATCAGCCCATTGTTGTAAGTTCATAATTAACACCTCTTTAGTATGATTTGCTTTTATTGTACCAATTTTTATATAGAAAAGCTTGTATTCTTACTCTTTCTTATCACTAAATAATATATTTAGTGTGTAAAGGAATAGTGCGACACATAGTTCAGCTATGTTGGACATTTGTACGCTCTCTATCCAGTCGTCGGCAGTATGAATGACGAACCAATCTAGTGTAATTTCAATAATGGAGAGAAGAGCAATTGAGAGCCAATTTGGCATACTTGTCATCATTGGCTGTAGGAGCGATTTAAAGAAAATGAATATAAAATATGTAATACCATCTAATAAAAGAATAAGTAAAAAAAAGAGTAGTATAGCTGTTCGTGATGAGTATTCTATACCCGTAATTTGAAAGATTCCTACATATACAAAAAATATAAATGTAAATGTAAATGTAAAAAATGTAATGAGAATAAAAACAACAAAACTAATAACGATAGTCCTATCTTTTAGACTGAGATTAGAAAATTTGTCTTCCTCACTCACTACCTCAACTCCTTTTTCTGGAAAATCAAGTTCATTGTATCACGAAATGCATATTAAAAAGCTACGAATTATGGGAAAATAAGGTGACAAAAAGTAAGATTTCATGTAAAATTATTAATAAGGTTTTTATTTAACTAAATGAAATAAAAGGGGCTGTCAAAGTTGTCTCAAAATAGAGAACAATTAATGGAAGAACTATCGACAAATGTTTTTGCGATGTTTCGCACGTTGCGTAATGACATTGGAAAAATATTTGGTGGTTACATACCGTGGAATGAGTTCATCGTCCTTAGAATATTGAATCGTACAAATAAAGAAATGGTATCACGTGTCGCTAATGAGTTAAATGTGTCGAATAGTCATATTACAGCTGTTACAGAAAAATTAATTAATAAAGGTTTCGTAACCCGTTCACGTTCTACATCAGATCGCCGAGTTGTATATTTAGAGATTACAGAACAAGGGAAAGATTTAGTTGCGAAAATGGAAGAGGCGAAAAAACGATACTTACAAGAAAGATTTTCCGCACTTTCAGAAGATGAAATGAATGTAATGATTTCTATTTCCCAAAAACTTATTTAATTAATTACAAACGAGAAAACGTTTACCTAGTGGAAAAGAAGACCTTCCTTATATGTGGAAGGTCTTCTTTCTTGTGTAATAGCTTATAAAAATAAAATGTGTATGAAAAAAGATAGAGCGCCATACTACTAATAATGGAAGGAGGGAGAAATATGACGAATCGTAATGGTAGTAAAGGAAGCGCGAATCAAGGTTCACCAAAATCAGGAAAGTTTAATCAGGAATTTAGTACTGAATTCGAAACTGGTAACGATAATAAAGGGAAAGAATATCGTTCAAAAAAAGGAAGTAAATCAAAAAAGGAGTGAATCATTTCACTCCTTTTTTGATTTAAGATGCTGCCGATTGATCTGTATTATATTTTTCTTCTGATTTTGCGACAATCATTGCGCAAATTGCATCACCGGAAATATTTACAGCTGTTCTAGACATATCTAGGATGCGATCAATACCGATAATTAAAGCAATACCTTCTACTGGTAGGTTTACTTGATTTAAAACCATTGTAAGCATTACAAGTCCAACACCTGGTACACCAGCAGTGCCGATACTAGCTAGTACAGCAGTTAATACGACCATGGCTAATTGTGCTAATGTAAGTTCAACTCCGTACACTTGAGCGATAAATACAGTTGCCACACCTTGCATAATGGCAGTGCCATCCATATTAATCGTTGCACCTAGTGGTTGTACAAAGGAGCTTATCGCTTTTGGAACTCCAAGTTTTTCTTGTGCCGTTTTCATTGCGAATGGAAGAGATGCATTAGAGCTAGATGTACTAAATCCAATTGCCATTACTGGTCCGAAATGTTTAAAGAAACGAATAATACTTTCTTTTGCTAATATCTTTAATAAGCCGCCATATATGAAGACACCGTGAATAATGAGTACTAACATAACGACTATCATATACTTGAACATCGCAGCGACGCCTGCAAGCCCCATTTTACCAACGGATGAAGCAAGCAAACCAAATGTTCCAATTGGGGCTAATTTCATAACGAGATTAACAAGATACATCATTAATTCGTTGCCCTGTTCAAGTAATGAATGGATACCTTGAACTCGTTTTCCTAAAACAGCTAAACCGAGTCCGATTAATGCAGCAAAGGCAATAATTTGTAACATGTTACCATCAGCCATCGCTTTAGCTGGATTATCTGGCACAATATTCAGCAATGTATCGACGAAAGATGTTTCAGTTTTTGCACCTTCATACGTAAGCCCGTCTGTTTTAAAGTTACCGCCAGTTCCTGGTTTGATGATAAGTGCAAATGTCACTGCAATAGAGATAGCAACTGCTGTTGTGACGAGAAAGAATGAAATTGATTTTAAACCGATTCTTCCAAGTTGTTTCGGATCTCCAAGACCAGCAGCCCCTAGTACGATGGAAATGAATACAACAGGAACAACTAGCATTTTAATGAGTCGAATAAACAGTTGGCCAATTGGGTTAAACACATATTGATTTAAAGGTTCAAAAATAGATGGTGCAGCTAAATTTAAAGTGAGTCCAACAATTAGACCAAGAAACAATGCAAGTAAGATCGCTTTTGTTTGCTTCAATAAAATCCCCCCCTGTTTTTGTACAATTACTTTCTAAATGAATTGTACCGAAAAAATCCCTATTTTGACAATATTTTCTGAATATTTCGCAAGGTTTTATTTGTTTTTATATGAATAGTCTGATTTTCCTGTAGTTTATAGAAAGAATAAATTTCAGAAAATAAAATAGACCATCACATAGGATGGTCAAAGGAAGGGGACAATTTATGTCAATTTAATTAGGGATGGAAGCTATTCAAAGACACTGGGGAATGTCTTAAATTAGGGAGGAACAGCTTCGATACATATACTATAAAAGATAGATGTGACCCCCATGTGAACATAGAGTGAAAGGTATGGGGATTTGAAAAATAGTACATATAAAATTATTGTTGCAAGAGTTGTAGAGTTAAGAGAAAGATAATAGAAAGTTTTTCTGTCATAAAATGAAGTAAAGTTCGAATATAAATAAAAGTTGAAATCTATGAAAAAAAGGATTATGCTCAACTATGTTATGAGAATATAAGGTTTATCCCGCTACTTGTAGGTTCTTAAAAACCTGTATTTATGTGAGGATAGAAGCTTCACTTAATAAAGGGAGTTAGTGATATGAAAGTAACAAAAAGACAAAGTTTGTATAATCGTTTTATACAATTAAACCCACCACAAATATTAGCATTAGGTTTTTTCTGCCTAATTGTGGCCGGAGGTTTGTTATTAAAGTTACCATTCGCAACGAAAGTACATATTAGTTGGGTAGATGCTTTTTTTACAGCAACGTCGGCAGCGACTGTAACGGGTTTAGGAGTAGTAGATACTGCAAGTACGTTTACGATGTTTGGTGAAATTGTTATTATGTTTCTAATTCAAACAGGTGGTTTAGGTCTTATGACAATTGCCATTTTAATTGTTTGGGTACTAGGTAAAAAAATTGGCTTACGCCATCGATTATTAATTGGAGAAGCATTTAATCAAACAAATATAGGTGGTCTTGTAAAATTAGTAAAACGTGTCTTTATTTTTTCTATTTGTATTGAATTCATTGGAGTCATCTTTTTATCGTTTCGCTTTATTCCAGAGTTTGGTTTTGGGAAAGGTTTATACTATAGTATTTTCCATGTAATTGCTTCCTATAATAATGCGGGGTTTGCTCTTTGGCCAGATAATTTAACAAGGTATGTAGGAGACCCTATTATTAATATTGGAATTTGTTCCTTAATTGTAATAGGAGGACTCGGTTTTACCGTATTAATTGATATATGGTATAGTCGCAGTTTTCGAAAATTATCACTTCACTCAAAAATAATGATTATTGGAACAGTAGCGCTAAATGTTATAGCAATGATTGTGATTTTTGTATTGGAATATAATAATGTGAAGACGTTAGGGAATTTATCTTTAAATGAAAAGTTATGGGCGTCTTTCTTTCAAGGTATTACACCTCGTACAGCTGGTTTTAATACAGTTGACTATGGAGGGATGGAAGAATCATCTATATTATTTACGATGGTTTTAATGTTTATCGGTGCAGGAAGTGTATCAACGGGTGGAGGTATTAAATTAACGACGTTTGTTATTTTAATTACATCTGTCCTTTCTTTCTTTAGAAAGAAGGAGGAAATTGTTTTATTTCAGCGTACAATTAAAATGTCGACAGTAACGAGAGCGTTAGCAATTGTCGTTGCCAGTCAAATACTTATTTTTACAGCAGTATTTGTATTAATGCTTACAGAAGACTTTAGCTTTATTCAGCTACTATTTGAGACAATTTCAGCATTTGGCACAGTTGGATTAACGATGGGGATTACTGCGAAGCTATCAGCATTTGGAAAATGTATTATTATGTTTGTTATGTTTTGTGGATTAATTGGACCGCTAACACTTGTGTTTTCTTTAGCACGCCCAGCAAAACAAAAAATAAAATATCCATCAGAAGATGTATTTACAGGATAAGGTATCTCGCATAAAGCGAGATACCTTTTTCTTTTTAAAAAAGGGAGAACAATAAACCGATAAGTGCTACACGGAATAAAATCGCGATGAGTGCAGCAATTCCACCAACAATGGCAGCGATACCACCAGTTACAGTAGCTCCGCGATTATAAGCGTAAATTCCTAGTAACACAGAAACAAGACCAAATAGTGTTGGGAAGGTGAAGAGTGATAATATAGATAAGGCAAGAGCGATAAAACCGGCAGTTGATCCAGCGGCAGACGATCTTACATCATCTTTATCTTCTTTCTTATCGTAATCATAATCAATGCGCTGTGGTGCAACTTCAGCTGCATATTCTTCTTTATAGTCACTATAATCACTATCTATTCTATCTCTTTTTTTGTAATCATCAAATTTCTCAGTCAAAGTCATGACTCCTTTCATAACAAGGTTCAATAGTAGTATGTATCTCTTTTTCTTTTTTATCCGAGGATAGGCAGGGAGTAATATCCATGTAGAAGAAAATTGTTTTTTTGAAATAGGAAAAGTTAGTATGACTTCCTCTATTTTGGAAAGTATAAAAAGGAATAATGAGGAAAGGGTGCAGTACATAATGGAACATCCAATTGAAAATTTAATGAAAACAGCAATGACAAATTTAAAAGAGATGGTAGATGTAAATACGATTGTTGGAAGTCCGGTTTCGACAGCTGACGGAAATGTAGTATTAACAGTATCTCAAGTGGCGTTTGGTTTTGGAGCTGGTGGAAGTGACTTTAAAGGGGATTTCATTACTGAAAAACATAATGGTGGACAAGGTCAGCATAAAGAGAATAAGCCAGGGCATCCATTTGGAGGCGGAAGTGGGGCTGGGGTTTCCATTAGTCCCGTTGCTTTTTTAGTAGTTGGTTCTAACGGAGTACAAGTATTGCATCTTAACAGTAGTACACATTTAATTGAAAAAGCTTTAAACACTGTACCAAGTACTGTAGATAAATTTGTGAATGGTCGTCAAAAGTGAACTTGCAATTTTTAGGAATTGTGATATATTAGAAAAAGTGCGCTTTAGGATGATCGGAATAATTGAAATGTAAATATATAATAAGATGTGTGGAATAAGGGAGAGGAATGTATGATTAATATTAAAAACTTAGTAGTTGGCTTATTTATGTTAGTAAGCGGCTTTGTTGTATATGTAATAAAAGAAAAAGCTCCATTCTAAAACAGACAAACCGTTACTGTCTGTTTTTAATTTGTAAAAAATATTGACAAGTTACTGTATTGGTGTTAAAATTTTAATTCGTGTCTCGGTTACAGCTAGTGTAAAGTAAATATCTCTTATGAATACAATACGAAAAGTTTGCGAAAGATCGGGTAATTTTATCAACAACTTTTGTGAACAAACCCTATAAATTGTATTTGTAAGCCATATATGTATACTAGTGAATCAAGGAGCGGTCATTGGAACCGTAATGATGAGAGAGAGGTAGGGCTTTCATCCAGTATATGTTACTTTCCCGTTAGGTGAATATAAAAAAGAGGACTCCTTTTTTAAAAGGAGTCCTCTTTCTTTTGTGTGTTATACCATAATGAGAAATGACTTTTAAATACGGTTCTCAACTTGCTGACAAATTTCATCTGTTGTTAAACCATGAGCTGTAATTACCGATCCTTTTATTGATGTATCTGCAATCCCCATCACATTAGAATCTTGCCCAGTTACAACACAACAATCGCAGCCTTGTGCATCATTTTCTGAGTTAAGTGTAACGACTTCATGTCCTTGTTGCTGAAGAGCTTGTTGAACATCTGTTAATGAGTTTTCAACGCCAATTCTAGCCATAATTCTCACCTCCTACCATCTAGTTGCTAGTATGCTCAAGTCTATAGCATATATTTATGAAAAGATGGTAGGAAGCATATATTTGTTTAGTCGTTATAAACACCAGTAAGCATTTGACTAACGAATTGATCGTTTAATGTATCCTGTGCGGAAGAAGGATTAGATTGAATATCGATTGAAGCGATAAAATTATTATGTTCTTTGTTATTCGGTTCTACCTCTACATAATTATCGAATTTACAAAAACCTTTCGTATCCATTAGATCAAATAGTTGTAGCATTTCAACTACCTCTTGTCTCGTTCCTTTAATTTGTACACACGCCATATTTATTTCCTCCTTCATTTTGACAAATTGTTTTTTAAAAATAGGATTATGATTTCGAAATGAAAAATATGAATGTTATTTTTACACAGCACTAATTTTTTTATTTTCCCCCCTTTTTCAGCAAAAGTCGTTATATATTCCCGAATTTATAAAATCGGACGTCCGTTTATTGAATACAATAGATTCGTACCTCTTAGAGAAAATCCTTCTTTTAAACAAATATTTTTTTTAGTGGAAATTGGCGAAAAAAATTTTTTGACTTTTTGTAAACGTTAACAATGTTGTTAAATCAATATGATTAAAGAGGTACGTACGATTAAAAATTAAAAATTTTCTAAAAATTTACTTGATTTATTTAGAAAGGAGAGTAAACTAGGAAACAATAAAAAATTCATAGAACATAGGAGGCGCTTTCCAGTGAACGAACAATGGATTTTCTTAAATGGAGAATTTGTTCCAAAAGACGAAGCAAAAGTTTCAGTATATGATCATGGCTATTTATATGGCGATGGAGTGTTTGAAGGCATTAGAGTTTATAGCGGTAATGTTTTCCGTTTGAGAGAGCATCTTGTCCGGTTATATGAATCAGCGAAATCCATCATGTTAGAAATTCCATATTCGTTAGATGAAGTAACGAATATTGTTGTTGAGACGATTCGACAAAATAAATTATCTAATGGATACATTCGCCTTGTTGTATCGAGAGGAGCAGGAAATCTTGGGTTAGATCCTGATTCTTGTAAGACACCGAATGTAGTAGTAATTGCAGAACAACTATCTTTATTCCCACAAGAATATTATGAAAAGGGGATTCCAGTTGTAACAGTTGCAACGCGCCGAAATCGACCAGATGTTTTATCACCTCAAGTAAAATCTTTAAATTATTTAAACAATATTTTAGTTCGTATTGAAGCGAAATTAGCTGGAGTACAAGAAGCACTTATGTTAAATGATCAAGGATACGTAGCTGAAGGTTCAGGAGATAACGTATTTATTGTAAAAGGAAATAAACTAATTACACCACCAAGTTCTGCTGGAGCGTTAGAAGGTATTACACGAAACGCAATTTTAGAAATCGGCGAAAAACTTGGGTATGACGTAAGAGAAGAGTTATTTACAAGACACGATGTATATGTAGCTGATGAAGTATTTTTAACAGGAACAGCTGCTGAAGTTATTGCTGTTACGACAGTAGATGGTAGGACGATTGGTTTAGGAAAAACGGGACTACATACGAATCGTTTACTAGAAGAATTCCGTAAATTAGTTGTAGAAGATGGAGAGAAAATTTACGAAGAAAATAAAGTTGGATAATAACTCTTTATGAAATGAGAAAGCGTTGATAGGGAGGAGTAGTTGATTGTGAAGCCTCACAGAGAGTCGGTGGTTGCTGGAAACCGATGGTTCACGTCGACGAACATCGCCCTTGAGTGCTAAGCTGAAGCATTTGGTTAGGCTTAGACGGTAGCTCCGTTATTAGCTAGACTCATTTATGGGTCACTGAGGCAAGAGTATTCTTGCGAAGAAGGGTGGTACCGCGAAATCTTTCGTCCCTTCAGCACATAGCTGGAGTGTGGACGTAGGATTTTTTTTATTTATAAATTTTTTTAAAAAGGGGGCTTATAAGAACAATGTCTTCAAAAACGGAAGAGAAACTGGCAACTGGTGCACAGCTATTGTTAGAAGCGCTAGAAAAGGAAGGCGTAGAAGTGATTTTCGGTTATCCGGGTGGTGCCGTTTTACCTCTTTATGATGCGCTTTATGACTGTGAAATTCCGCATATTTTAACAAGGCATGAGCAAGGGGCCATTCATGCAGCTGAAGGGTA
>Ga0114954_1000394_pt1 | contig 15097 bp, 9 predicted proteins | sample Porto_4metaG_FD_87299 | JGI IMG/M metagenome (GOLD analysis project Ga0114954, IMG submission 87299) | Marine algal microbial communities from Porto, Portugal - Porto_4 metaG | ecosystem: Host-associated > Algae > Red algae > Unclassified | place: Portugal: Porto | collected 2015-02-02
CTGATGCTGCTGATCATCCTGCTCGGCCTTGGCGGCTTGCTGCTGGCGACCAACCTGCGCCAGGCCCGTCGGGACACCGCCGACGCAGCGCCCCCACGGCAAGACGCCGTCGATGCCGACCTGCCACCGAGCCCGGCGCCAGACACAGACCGCGGCGCGGCGACGGCCGCAGACGCCAATGCCGAACCCAGCGGATGGGCGGCGACGCGCCACTGGTGGTTGATGGCCATCACCCTGGCGTACACGCTGCTGATGCCGGTGACCGGGTATCTGATCGCCACCCTCGCCTTCGCGCTCGTTGCCACCTGGCTACTCGGCGCTCGGCACTGGGGCGCGATCGTCATCACCCTGGCCGTCGCCGGGCTGATGATACAAGGCGTATTCGCCTACCTGCTCGGCATTCCCTTGCCATGACGGCGAACCCAATCACCCCTGACTTCTGCGCGCCCAGCGTCCTTCGGAGTTGATGATGTTAGAAAGCTTCCTCAGCGGGTTGGCCGTGGTGCTCCAGCCCATGAATCTGCTGATCCTCACCTCGGCCGTATTCATCGGCTTCATCGGCGGTGCCCTCCCAGGCATCAGCGGCGTCATCCTGGTCGTTATCCTGCTCCCCGTCACCTACGGCATGGAGCCCACCGCCGCCTTCATGCTGCTCACCGCGATCTATGGCTCAACGGTCTTCTCGGGCCTGATTACCGCCATTCTCTACCGCGCTCCCGGCACGCCCGAGGCGGTAATGACCGCCTTCGACGGCTACCCCATGACCCAGCAAGGACTCGCCGGAAAGGCGCTTGGCATCGGCGTACTCAGCTCCGCCATCGGCGGGCTGGTCGGCACCATCGCCCTGATCGTCTTCACGCCGATGCTGGCGTCGGTGGCGCTGAAGTTTTCCTCGCCAGAGTACTTCGCCCTAGCGCTGCTTGGCCTGACCGTGGTGGCCTCGCTCGGTGGCAAGTTGATCTACGGCCTGATCGGCGCCACCCTCGGATTGCTCCTCGCGACCATTGGCATCGACCCGCTGACCGGGACCAGTCGCTACACCTTCGGCAACCTCAATCTGGCCGAGGGGGTTGGTCTCATTCCTGTCATCGTGGGCCTGTTTGCCGTCTCGGAGGTCATGAAACGCGCCCTCGGCCACGACGTGCATCAGCCGCTGACCCGGGTCAAGATCAAGATCTTCGATGCGCCCATCATGCGCAAGATCGGCGTGACTCTGACCCGTTCGTCTCTGCTCGGGGTGATCATCGGCATTCTGCCCGGCATCGGAGCCAGCACCGCAGCCATGGTCAGCTATAGCGAGACGGTGCGCTGGTCCAAACACCCCGAACAGTTCGGCAAGGGCGCGCCGGAAGGCATCGCGGCGCCGGAAGCGGCCAACAACGCGGCCGCCATGGGCGCACTGGTGCCGCTGTTCGCCCTCGGCATTCCCGGTAGCGGCACCACGGCCATTATCCTTGGTGCCTTCATCATGCACGGCCTGCAGCCTGGGCCGATGTTCATGCTGACCTCCAGCGACCTGATCTACGCCGTCTTCGCCGGCCTCTTCATCGTCAACTTCATGATTCTGCTGTTCTCCAAACCCTTCATCGCGATGTTCACCAGACTGCTCAACGTCCCGTATTCGGCCCTGGGCCCGATCATCATCATGTGTTGTATCGTCGGCACCTACTCGGTACGCAACTCGATGTTCGACGTCTGGCTGATGCTCGGCTTCGGCGTATTGGGCTTTTTACTCGAGAAGATCAAGTTTCCTCTGGTCTCGATCATTCTTGGCCTGGTCCTCGGGCCCATCGCCGAGAGCGAGTTGCGCCGCGCGCTGTCGATGTCCCAGGGCGACCTGTCGATCTTCTTTACCCGCCCCATCAGCGCCTCGTTGATTGCCATCTCCTGCCTGCTGCTGGCCACTGCGATCATCGTGCCGCTGCGCAAGCGCGCGCGCCGCAAGGCCGCTAGTGCCACCGAAACATCCTGACCGCCCGTCGGGCCCTCATCCTGGCCGCACCACGCTCGAGAACCACCTCGAGACTGGTGCGGCCGATGCCGTCGCCCCGATGCCCAACTGATCCCGGAATGATCCTGACGCAGCCACGGCTCTCGACAACACTTCCTGATCTCACCCAACGGCTCGCCGTGACTCAAGGAGATCAGGAACATGCCAGTGCTCACCCGCCGAAGAATGCCCGTGGCAAGGCACACCCAGGAGACGGAGGCGGCATCCGACTACGTCTTCAGCCACGACGGCCAACTCATGCTGTCGCGCCCCTTGAACGCCGATCCCGCCGCCCAAGCGTCGCTGCAGGATGCCTTCGCCGAGGCCTGCGCATTCGTTACCGCGATGAATCAAGCAATCACCAGCACCCAGGACCCTCTCACCGCCGCCCCCTACTCGCCGTACAACTACCAAGCCCTTGAACGCATCACGCACGCATCGCAGCTTTTCGTTCGACTGACCGATGAGGACATCCGCCACGACACCGACAACGTCGGCGCCCAGTTCAGCCGCACGCTGCTGGAGTCGCTGCTGGATCTGCCCTGCAACGCCGCCGACCTTGCGTTCGCCGACCGCCTGCTGACCGCCCTCGCCGAGGAAAGCCGGCGCATCGCACAACGGGCGCACCCTTCACAAACCCGGGTAGGCCACCTGATGTTCATCTGCGCAGAACTGCTCGGCATGCCGGTGGTCAGCGCCGTCCTGTTTTCCGCCGACTGGCGCTACAATAACAACGCGATCCGTTCCCATCCTTGCCTGAGAAACGACCCACACCCCACCCGCTGGCGGCTACACAGGAGCACCTATCTCTTTGTGCTACCACCTTCGCCGCAACCCACCACCCATTCCCCGGCGGCGGGGCACGCCACATCGCAACATGGCAAGATGGTCGAGTGGCTCAAGGAAGTGCTCACCGAGCCGGACCACTTGCCGCCAACCACAGCACACTAGCGCGCCCTGCTGACCGCGCCGCCACCCCGCGCCGGACTCACCACCGAGCCCGGCCGACAGCTCGCTCAAGCCTCTCTGCCCCATTCATATTACGAATCACCCGCCGCCGAGCTCCCCCACCCAGGCGCTTGGCATGACGGTATCTCACCGTGTCGTTCTTGCGCCTTGGCGACGATGAAAATATCTCATCCCACCCCCGCTCCCTGACACCAGGGTGATACTGCTATCGTCCGCATTTCCCCGTCTTTAGACCGACTGATACCACGATGATCCTGACGCCGGCTCCGAGCTTGGCGACACTTCTTCTGGCGGAACACTTCGTTCTCTCACTGGAAAAGCCGACCCGGAGGATCACAACATGTCCCACACACCGGCCACCACCCCGCTGAAACCTGCCGTCAAGAACCCGCATAATATCGAGGCAAACAAGTACTATATATTCAACGAGACCGGCAACATCATGATGGCCAGCACACTGGACGCCTCCCAGCCAATGAAGGAGTCCGTGCAGAAGGTATTCGCCGAAGTCTCGGTGTTTTTCGCCGGGATGACTCGCGCCATTACCACCACCATCAACCCCGCAACAAAAAAACCCTACTCGCTCTACAACTACCACGCCCTCGAGGACGTCATCGGTGGATCAGGTCTCTTTGTCCATGTCACCGAAGAGGACGTGGCGTATTCGACACAAAGTGTCGGCATGGACTTTAGCAAGGAGCTTCTGGAGTCACTGCTGGGCCTCGCGACGGGTGCCGGGGAGCTTGGCTTTGCCAGCGCCATGATCGCCTCTATCGGCAAGGAGGGGCTGCGCATCTCGGAAAGCACGAGTTCATCTGAGAGCAAGGTGGGCAATATCGTCTTCGTCTGCGAATACCTGCTCGGCATGCCTATCGTCAGCGCCATCGTGGTCTACGCCGACTGCCGCGAGAACAGCGCCAGCATTCAGGCCGGCCCGTGCTTCAAGGCCGAGCGGCATACCAGCAAGTGGACGCTGCACAAGGATACCTACCTGTTCGTCACGCCGTCGTTCATCCACGAGTACGCCGGAGACCTCGACTCGGTGCAGTCAGACCCCAACTACCTGGAACTGATCAATTGGCTCAAGGGACTGGTGTCACAAACGCCGACAATCACCGGAGTGTTCGACAACGACAAGGAATTGACGGACGGAGATGCGCTCACACCGGGCGACACCTACTACCTGCGTGGCGCCTTCCTGCCGATGCCCGAAGGGACGTTGGCGTTCAGTGACGGCAAGGGCGTGCTCAAGGTCAACACCTGGAGCGACGGGGAAATCACCTTCACCGCCTCCGGCACCCAGGCAGCCCCCGCAACCATCGGCGTGATTCCCAAGGGAGAGAAGACCGCGGTGGTGACGACGTCCGCCAAGTTTGGCATCAAGGGCAAGACCCTGGACGACCCTGAAGCGACTGGCGACTAGTCGGTGGATAGACCTGGTAGATAGATCTGGTAGATAGACCTAGTAGATAGACCTGATAGATCGACCCAGTGGATAGCAGGGCCCGACTACGACCCGGCCCCCCTCAACAAGAGATTCAGCGGCCATACCCTCAGATGAACCGGATGCTAGCCGCGACCGAAAAACACAGGAGTTTGATCATGGAACGTGGAAGACAGTACCTCGTTAAACTAGAAACCGCGCCCACACTTGAGCCAAAGGAAGGCGGCTGGGCCCTTATCAGGCTGCCAGAACGGACCATTGCGGTCAGTCCGGTCGTCTCCACACGCAGCCCCTGGGCCAGATCGGTTCATGTCGTCGCACTGGCGAATGGACCTGACCCGACGCCAGGGCGAGATGAGCTAAGCTATCGCGATGAGGCCGGCGAAGGCGAAAGCCGAATCATCGAGAGCTTTATCGCGCTGGGCTAAGCCCAAGGGGCCAGAATATTTCTCGGCCGACATCGACAGATGCCCAAACGGCAAGCCAAACGAGGCCAAGCCAGGGTCTGGGATAAATGCCAGGATCTGGGGCTAAAACGAGGATCTGGGGCTAAAACGAGGATCTGGGGCTAAAACGAGGACCTGAGGCTAAAACGAGGACCTGAGACAATCGGGAAAGGAAAACCACAGGGAGGTGGCCCTAAACTGCAGGCGCTATGCACTGGCTCCCCGAACAGGACTCGAACCTGTGACCCAATGATTAACAGTCATTTGCTCTACCAACTGAGCTATCGGGGAACGACGATGTGCAACGGATCAGCGACAATTCATGGACAAAATGGCTCCCCGAACAGGACTCGAACCTGTGACCCAATGATTAACAGTCATTTGCTCTACCAACTGAGCTATCGGGGAATGATCTTGAATTGTCGGTGCTGGATGCGGGGCCGAGCGTGATACGGCTCGCATCACACGATGAAACTGGCTCCCCGAACAGGACTCGAACCTGTGACCCAATGATTAACAGTCATTTGCTCTACCAACTGAGCTATCGGGGAATCGCCTCAAGCACGGGGCGTAGTATACGGATCGCCTCGAAAACGTCAAGCCTGATTGCGCTCAAGTCCCCTCGGTGCGCCCGGGCTAACTCGCTGAAAGCCCTGATGACTTGGGCGTCTCGCGTTTCATGCCGACGACCCGGTAACACCCCAGGCACCGCCGCACCACGCCTGCATCGGCCGACCGAGCTCCAACGCCCGGACTGCCGCTCACTCTGCCGCCCCGCCATCCTGCACAGTCACCGGCAAGGCAGCCGGGGCTTCGAACCGGCGTCGACACCGACAAACGGGGGTAACGCTGGAGCACAAACCCACCATCACCCCACCCAGCACCCAGCACCCAGCACCCAGCACCCAGCACCCAGCACCCAGCACCCAGCACCCAGCACCAGCCATGGTGGATAGCGCCGTGATTGGCACACACGAAAATGCCCGTCGGCGAACCGACGGGCATTTTGCGTATTCTGGTGGCTACGCCCTGATTTGAACAGGGGACCCCATCATTATGAGTGATGTGCTCTAACCAGCTGAGCTACGTAGCCATTTGCCGTTTACTTACGTGACGGCCGGGCCGGCAAGGCCAAGAAAATCCGACGCTTGCCGTGCCAACGGTGGAGAATTATGCACACATCTCAGGAACTTGGCAACCCAGGCCCCGACTTTTTTAGCGCACAGGCCTCCGTCACATCCTGGCGTATCCTGCCGGGACGAGAGCAGGCAACGAAGCGACCTTACTCCTCTACACCCAGCTCAGCCTTCACCGCCCCTGCCGCCGGCTCGCCCGCCGCAGTCTCGACGCCGTCAAGCCAGGCATCCAGAAGCTCCGGGTTGGCCTGGAGATAGTCACGCGCGGCCTGATCGGGTGCCACGCCATCGTCCATGATGGTCGCCATCAGCTGGTTCTCAAGCTCCAGGGTAAAACTTAGATTGTTCAACATCTTGCCCACGTTCGGGCAATCCTCGACATAGCCGGCACGGGTGTTGGTGTAGACCGTCGCCCCCCCGAGGTCGGGCCCGAAGTAGTCATCGGCCCCCTCGAGGTAGGCCATGTCAAAGTTGGTGTTCATCGGGTGCGGCTCCCACCCGAGGAATACCATCCAGGTCTGATCCGGCGTTCTGGCCCGCAACTCGGCCAGCATTCCCGCCTCGCTCGAGTCGACCAGCGACCAGTCGCCCAGCCCGAAGGCGTCGTCGTCGATCATCTGCTGAATCAACTCGTTACCATCGTTACCCGCTTCGATGCCATGAAGTTCACTGTCGAACTGCTCGGCATGCTCGGCGAGATCGGCGACAGACGTCACCCCAGCGTCATGGACATATTGCGGCACCGCCAAGGTGTACTTGGCGCCTTCAAGGTTGGCCCCGAGCCGATCCACCTCCCCCTTCTCGACGTAAGGGTCACTGAGCGACGCCATCGACGGCATCCAGTTGCCGAGAAAGACGTCGAAGTCGCCGTTCTTCATCCCGGAATAGGCAATCGGCACCGATACCGTATCGATGCGGGTCTCATACCCCATCGCCTTGAGCATTTCCGTCGTCAGGGCGGTGGTCGCGGTGATATCGGTCCAGCCAACCTCGGCAAAACGCACCGGCTGGCAGCTGTCGTCGGCGGCCTGTGCCACGGTAGAGGCAGCGCCTGCCAGGGTCACCGTCAGCAGGGTCAGGGCGTGGCGGGCAGGCGTCTTCAGGGGGGACGTCAGGAGCGTCGACATGGGGAGTCCTCTTGTAGGTGGTCCGAGATGGCAGCAGGCACCGGCCGCGCAGAACAGCGCTCGCCGCCGGGACCCGTCTACCCGCATCGCTACAGCATGTGCCGATACGAGTCGTCTGGTTGAGTATGGCCGGCCAATCGCCATGTCGGCGTTGAGACCGTCAACTTTTGATTGAACGTCCAATCAATAAAAGTCATACTGCCTCTATCCTAACCACGCCAGGCGCCACCATCGCAAGGCCTGGACATAAACGCGGTAAGATCCACGACAGCGCCAACGCCCTGCTAGCGGGCATTCGAGGCCTCCCGATGCCCAGGCCAACGCTCATGCCGGCGCTGGCCTACGCTAGCGACGGCTGAACGCGAGCTGGTCGAGGGCTGGTCGAGAACAGAAAGCCCGCTGAGAAAAAAGGAGCGCAGCAGTGCCCAAGGTAGGAATGGAGCCCATCCGTCGTCAGCAGTTGATCCAGGCCACCATGTCGGCGATCAACGAGGTCGGCCTAGCCGATGCCACAGTGGTGCGCATCGCCCGCCACGCAGGTGTGTCAGCGGGCATCATCAGCCACTACTTCGGCGGCAAGGATGGCCTGCTCGAGGCCACCATGCGCCAGATTCTCAAGGATCTCGGCACCGCCGTCGCCGCGAGGCGCAAGGCCATTTCTGAAGACACGCCTCGAGCACACATGGAGGCGATCATCGATGGCAACTTCGACTCGTCTCAGATCAATGAGCGCGCCGCCGGGACCTGGCTCGCCTTCTGGTCGAACTCGGTGCACAAGCGTGACCTGCAGCGCCTCCAGCAGGTCAACGATCGTCGGCTGTTTGCCAACCTGTGCTACCAGTTCCGCCGCCTGATGCCCCGCGACGACGCCCGCCGAGCCGCCCAGGGCATGGCCGCCATGATCGATGGCCTGTGGCTGCGCGGCGCCCTCACCCCGGCGGGCCTCGATGCCGTCGAAGCGCGTCGCCTGGCCCGCGAGTATCTCGATCGACTGTTGGCGGAAACCGCTCCCTAGCCGTCTCCCGCCATTTTACGTCACAACGAACCAACGCACGTCGCACAGAACCAAGCCGCGTCGCTCACCGACGCCACGCTCTATCGACAGGAGGATGCCATGGCACTTCTCGAACTCCAGACCCTCTACATCGACGGCCGCCGCCAGTCCGCCACCTCCGGCGACACCTTTGCCGTGACCAACCCCTATGACGGCGGCCACCTGGCCGACGTCCAGGTGGCCAGCACCGCCGACGTCGATGCCGCCGTGGAATCGGCCCAGCGTGGCCAGAAGGTGTGGGCCGCCATGTCCGGCATGGAGCGCGGCCGCATCCTCAATCGCGCAGTGGCAATACTACGTAGCCGCAACGACGAGATCGCCAGGCTCGAAACCCTCAATACCGGCAAGCCGTTCAGCGAGACCTCGGCGGTGGATATCGTCACCGGCGCCGACGTGCTCGAGTACTACGCCGGGCTCGCCGCCGCCCTCGAAGGCAGTCAGTTTCCCCTGCGCGAAGACAGCTTCGTGTATACCCGTCGTGAGCCGCTCGGCGTGATCGGCTCCATCGGCGCCTGGAACTACCCGATCCAGATCGCCTGCTGGAAGTCGGCCCCGGCGCTCGCCGCTGGCAACGCGGTGGTATTCAAACCGAGCGAAGTCACGCCGCTGACCACACTGATCCTGGCCGAGGTCTTTACCGAGGCGGGACTGCCAGACGGCGTGTTCAACGTCGTCCAGGGCGAGGCAGCGGTGGGTCAGGCCATCACCGGGCATCCGCATATCGCCAAGGTATCCTTCACCGGCGAGGTCGAAACCGGCAAGAAGGTCATGTCCGCGGCGGCCGCGTCGAGCCTCAAGGACGTGACCATGGAGCTCGGCGGAAAGTCGCCGCTGATCGTCTGTGCCGACGCCGATCTCGACCGCGCCGCCGACGCCGCGATGATGGCCAACTTCTACTCCAGCGGTCAGATCTGCACCAACGGCACCCGGGTGTTCGTCGACAACGCCGTCAGGGCGGATTTTGAAACGCGCATTGCCGAGCGTGTCGCTCGTATCAAGGCCGGCGACCCCATGGACCCCGAGGTCAATTTCGGGCCTCTGGTGAGCTTCGAGCACCAGCAGAAGGTGGTGTCCTACCTGGCCATCGGCAAGCAGGAAGGCGCCCGGGTGCTGGCCGGCGGCGATGCCTGGGATCAAGGTGACTGGGCCAAGGGCGCCTGGGCCGCTCCAACGGTCTTTACCGACTGCCGCGACGACATGCGCATCGTGCAAGAAGAGATCTTCGGCCCGGTGATGTCGATTCTCGGCTTCGACGGCGACGAGGAAGTGCTCGAACGCGCCAACGCCACCACCTATGGCCTGGCCGCGGGTGTCTTCACCGAGAGCCTGAACCGTGCCCATCGCATGATTCACCGTCTGGAAGCCGGCATCTGTTGGATCAACACCTGGGGTGAGTCCCCCGCCGAAATGCCGGTGGGCGGTTACAAGCAGTCCGGTGTCGGTCGCGAGAACGGCATCGAGACCCTGGCCCATTACACCCAGACCAAGTCTGTGCAGATCGAAATGGGCCCCTTCGAGTCGGTGTTCTAAACCGCCACGAACCGCCCCCACGCGCATTGGTCACAGGCCAAGCCCGTGGGGGCGAGTCGCGCACCGGCTCCGCCGTGCCGGTGCGCGCCTTGGTTGCCCCGCGGCTGTCCACCTTTGCGCTGTCTGCGGCACTGTCGTCGACGCTGTCTCAAGCGCACTCTCAGGACCGGCTGTCGACACTATCTCAGGCGCTGCTTTCGGGGCCGTCTGCGGCCCTGGCCCCGCCAGGCCCACAGCGACTCTCCAGATTCCTTCTCCAGGGAGGCCTTGCATGACCCAGTCCACGACCCCCGCGTCCCGCGAATTCGATTACGTCATCATCGGTGCCGGCTCTGCCGGCAACGTGCTGGCGACCCGACTCACCGAGGACGCCAACGTCAGCGTCTTGCTCCTCGAGGCCGGCGGCCGCGATCATCGCTTCGACTTTCGCACCCAGATGCCCGCGGCGCTCGCCTATCCGCTGCAAGGCAAGCGCTATAACTGGGCCTTCGAGACCGACCCCGAACCACACATGGATGGCCGGCGCATGGAATGCGGTCGCGGCAAGGGCCTCGGCGGCTCCTCATTGATCAACGGCATGTGTTACATCCGCGGCAACGCTCTGGACTACGACAACTGGGCCCAGCGCGACGGCCTCGCTGACTGGACCTATGCCAACTGCCTGCCGTATTTTCGCAAGTCCGAAACCCGGGATATCGGCGCCAACGACTACCATGGCGACGACGGCCCGATCAGCGTGACCACCCCCAAGTCAGGCAACAACCCGCTCTACCACGCCTTTATCGAGGCCGGTCAGCAGGCTGGCTACCCGGCCACCGAGGACGTAAACGGCTATCAGCAGGAAGGCTTCGGCCCCATGGACCGCTTCGTCACGCCCAAGGGCCGTCGCGCTTCCACCGCACGAGGCTACCTGGATCAAGCCAAGAGCCGCGATAACCTGACCATCGAGACCCGGGCCACCACCGACGTGATCACCTTCGAGGGCAAACGTGCCGTCGGCGTGCGCTATCAGCACAAGGGCCAGACCCAGGAAGTGCGGGTTCGCCGTGAAGTGCTGCTGTGTGGCGGCGCCATCGCCTCACCACAGATCCTGCAGCGCTCCGGTATCGGTCCCAAGGAGGTCCTCGACGAGCTCGGCATCGAGACGGTCCAGGTCAACGCCAACGTCGGGGCACACCTCCAGGATCACCTGGAGATGTACATCCAGTACGAGTGCAAGAAACCGATCTCGCTGTATCCGGCACTCAAGTGGTACAACCAGCCGAAGATCGGCGCCGAGTGGCTGTTACTCGGCGCCGGCGTGGGCGCCAGCAATCAGTTCGAGGCCGCCGGCTTCATCCGCTCCCACGACGACGAAGCCTGGCCCAACCTGCAGTACCACTTCCTGCCCATCGCCATCAGCTACAACGGCAAGAGCGCGGTGCAGGCCCACGGCTTCCAGGCCCACGTCGGCTCCATGCGCTCGCAAAGCGAGGGACGCGTTCGCCTGGCTTCCCGGGACCCGAAGGCGCCACCGTCGATCCTGTTCAACTACATGTCCACCGACAAGGACTGGCAGGAGTTTCGCGATGCCATCCGCCTAACCCGGGAGATCATCGCCCAACCCGCCATGGATGAGTTTCGCGGCCGTGAAGTCTCCCCCGGCGACGGCGTCAAGACCGACGCCGAACTCGACGCCTTCGTCCGCGAGCACGCCGAAACCGCCTATCACCCCTGCGGCACCTGCCGCATGGGCGACTCGGACGACTGCGTAGTCGATGGCGCCGGCCGCGTCCACGGCGTCGAGGGCCTCAGGGTCGTGGATGCTTCCTTGTTCCCGGTGATCCCCACGGGCAACCTCAACGCCCCGACGATCATGCTAGCCGAGCGCATGGCCGACAAGATTCGCGGCCGCGATACCCTGGCACCGAGCGCCGCGGCCTACTACGTCGCCAATGGTGCAGCCGCCCAGCGCCCACCCGAACGTCGGCTCGACGACGCCCACCGCTAAAGCGGTGAATCCGTTCCGGCCCACCGGCCCGCGGGGCTGATGCGAGCGACACCCCCGGCGCATTCTCGACGTACCCTTCTCGGCCCCACGACCCTCGTGGGGCCTTTTTGTGCCGATGAGAGTCTTCTATATTCGACCTTGGTGGAAGCCTTGACGAATAGCGGTGGCCGCTTGCCAAACGATGGGCTAGTCTGCAACCATTCAAACAGTTGTTTCATTTCGCGCATCACGGCTCCTCGACCGTGCAACGTCGTTCCCTCGCGCAGCGCAGGGGCGGCAGGGCTAACCGGGGCAGCAGGGCCAATACAGCCAGTACAGCCAGTACAGAAAGCCCCGCTCGATAAAACGCTAGATGAAACGCATCGTCCCAACCAAGGCCTTTGCCTCATATCGTGTTCAAGGAGAACGCCATGCTCAGCCTGCTTCTGCTGGTGCTCACGGTCGTCGGCCTCATCGCCGTCGCCCGCCGCGAGGCCGGCGCCCTGCCCGCCCTGGCCGTACCGGGTGTACTCGGCATCGTCGGTCTGGTGCTCGACGCCGAGTTCACCGGCGTACTGCTGTTGATCATCGCCGCCGTCATCGCCGCCTGCGGCCTGCCCGCCCTGCGCGGCGCCTGGCTGTCACCGCGGCTTTTTGCCATGTTCAAACGCATGGCGCCAAAAGTCTCCGAGACCGAGCGCACCGCGCTCGAGGCCGGCAGCGTGGCCTGGGATGGCGAGCTGTTTTCCGGTCGCCCCGATTGGCAACAATTGATGCGCTTCAACGACACGGGCCTCAGTGAAGAAGAACGCGCCTTCATCGATCACCAGTGCAGCGTCGCCACCGGCATGTGCAACGCCTGGGACGTCGCCCGCGAGCGTGCCGACCTGCCCGGTGAGCTGTGGGACTACCTGAAGAAGGAACGCTTCTTCGGCATGATCATTCCCAAGCAGTACGGCGGCCTCGGCTTCTCGGCCAAGGCCCAGTCCGCGGTGCTGCAGAAACTCGCGGTCAACGAGACCCTGATGTCCACCGTCGGCGTGCCCAATTCGCTAGGCCCGGGGGAATTGCTGCTCAAGTACGGCACCCAGGAGCAGAAGGATCACTATCTGCCACGCCTGGCCGATGGCCGCGAGATTCCCTGCTTCGGCCTGACCGGCCCCCGCGCCGGCTCCGATGCCACCTCGATCCCCGACGTCGGCATCGTGTGCAAGCGCGAGATCGACGGCGAGGAAGTGCTCGGCCTGTGCCTGACCTTCAACAAGCGCTGGATTACCCTGGCACCGGTTGCCACCGTGGTCGGCCTCGCCTTTCGCATGTTCGACCCCGACCACCTGCTCAGCGACGAGGAAGATCGCGGCATCACCTGCGCCCTGGTGCCCCGCGACACGAAGGGCATGGAGATCGGTCGCCGCCACCACCCGATCGGCAGCCCATTCATGAATGGCCCGATCAAGGGCGATAACGTCTTCGTCCCTCTCGACACCATCATCGGCGGTCACGAAATGGCCGGGGAAGGCTGGCGCATGCTGGTCGAGTGCCTGTCGGTCGGTCGCTGCATCACACTGCCTTCCGGTGCCACCGGCACAGGTCGCTACGCCATTGGCTGGGCCGGCGGCTTCGCCCGAGTACGCCGCCAGTTCAATGTGCCAGTCGCCGAGATGGAAGGCGTTCAGGAGCCCCTGGCGCGGTTGACCGCCAAGGCCTATATCGCCCAGGCGGCTGTCTACCAGACCGCCAACACCATCGATCACGGCGAGTCGCCGGCGGTGCCCTCGACGATCCTCAAGAGCCAACTCACCGAGTTCCAGCGCGATATCCTCGCCGATGCCATGGACATCCATGGCGGCAAGGCCGTCACCCTCGGCCCGCGCAACTACCTCGGCATCGGCTACAGCGCCAACCCGGTGGCGATTACCGTGGAAGGCGCCAACATCATGACCCGCAACCTGATGGTCTTCGGCCAGGGCGCCATTCGCTGCCACCCGTATGTGCTGCCAGAGCTCGCCGCCAAGGATGCCGACGATGCCAAGGCGTTCGACGAGGCGTTCTACGGCCATATCGGCCTGATCTTCGGCAATGCCGCGCGCGCCTTCTCCCTGGGTCTGGGCATCGGCAAGCCCCAGGTGCCCTTCGATGAAGTCGCCGCGCCCTTCGCCAAGGACGTGACGCGCCTGTCGTCGGCCTTCAGCCTATGCGCCGACGCCGCCATGGCGAGCCTCGGCTCCAAGCTCAAGCAGCGCGAGATGCTCTCGGCACGGCTCGGCGACATCCTCTCCAACCTCTATCTGGTCAGCATGGTGCTCAAGCAGTGGCACGAGGGCGACAAGGTCGAGGGCGAAGCGGAACTCATGAGCTACTCCTGTCGCTTTTTGTTGAACCGCGCCGAACAAGCCTTCGTCGAGGTCTTCGACAACCTGCCGAGTCGCGCCGTGGGCAAGGCGCTCAAGCTCGTGGTCATGCCTACGGGACGCCGCTGGGCGCGCCCCCACGACGACCTGTCTCGTGCCATCGCAGCCAAGGTATCCAGCGACAGTACCCTGCGCCACAAGATGCTCCAGGGCACCTGGGACACCAACGACGGCGTTCAGGACAACCCCCTGGCGCGCTACAACGCCCTGCTCGAGACCCAGGAGCGCGCCGAAGTGCTGTATCGCCAGATCAACAAGGCCTACGCCAAGGGCAAGCTGCCGATCCAGGCACTGCACCCGGAGGAACGCCTGGAAGCCGCGCTGGCCGCCGAGTTGATCAGCACCGACGACGCGGACTTCATGCGCAAGCGCGAGGCCGAGGTACTCGATATGCTAACGGTGGACGACTTCGCCTTCGACGCCTTCGTCACCGACAAGGACAAGGCCACTCGCCACGACGTCATCGCCTAAGCCGATCGACAGGTAAGGTAAGCAGCAACGCCCCGGCCATTGGCCGGGGTTTTTGTTACGGCGGGTAGCGACCCCGAAGTCCTTCCTTCGCCTTCGGCGACTTCGACACGCGGCGAGCTTCAGGCGTCGAACATCAGGTTGCGGTTGCGGGGCCGACGCTCACAAGGGCCAGACCCACATCACCAGGGGCACCGTCACCACCATGGCGACCAGGGTCAGCGGCAGGCCCAGTCGCCAATAGTCGCCGAAGCGATAGCCCGCCGGCCCCATCACCAAGGTGTTGGATTGGTGCCCGATAGGGGTCAGAAAGGCGCAGGAGGCACTGACCGCCACGACCATCAGAAAGGGATCCAGGGCGACATCGAACCCCTTGGCGAGACTCGCGGCGATCGGCGCCATCAGCAACGCCGCCGCCGCATTGTTGATCACATTGGACAGCAGCGTGCAGCACAAAAACAGCCCGGCCAGCATCGCCATCGGTGGCCACTGGCTTCCCAGCATCAGGAGAGCATCGGCCACCAGCTTCGCCCCGCCGCTGGTCTCGAGGGAC
>Ga0114954_1000396_pt1 | contig 15033 bp, 11 predicted proteins | sample Porto_4metaG_FD_87299 | JGI IMG/M metagenome (GOLD analysis project Ga0114954, IMG submission 87299) | Marine algal microbial communities from Porto, Portugal - Porto_4 metaG | ecosystem: Host-associated > Algae > Red algae > Unclassified | place: Portugal: Porto | collected 2015-02-02
AGGCTTATTCTTCTTATTGAATAATCCAAACATTCCGTTCCCCCCTTAGTTCTCATAAATAGTTATTCTATTCGCTCTCAAGGTTTTCCTATCATTCTCCTTGGAGTGTCTACCTCACAAGTGTCCCCTGAATAATTTACCTCTGATAATTATTGACTCACAAGTCTGTAACCTCTATAATTTTCCTAAACGAATAACTAAAAGAGTGGTCACTCATAGATAAAACCTCATCAGGCTTCGCATCCGCCTCAACTTCCGCTGAAAATTCATTATCTGCCATGGTTGTTGGCGTATGTACGCATCCGAACTACCGCGGAAATGGATACGCTTCGCTTATATTGCAAAAAATGATTCAAGACTTTACGAAAGAAGGCCGAACACTTTGTTTATTTTATAACAATCCAGTTGCTGGACGAATTTATAAACGACTAGGGTTTAAAGACATCGGGATGTGGACGATGTATCGATAATAAGAAGTACTCTATAAGAGGAAATAGTTGTAACTTAGCAATAAAAGCCGATTACACAAAAACTTCACACCGTTATTATGAAGAAACTACTTGAGGAGCGAGGACTCTAACTAAAAAATGTTATGCATTCAAACTAAATTTAGACAGATAAACGCCCCAATTGTTGCATCTACTCCAGCAATTGGGGCGTTTATCCTCAAATTCTTTCCACTATATTTATGAAACATTTATCACACTTATGTCGCTATTATCTTTACGTACAAATGCCCTTCTAAATATTACTGCGCCTTATTATACTTTGCTTTAAAATCAATATATTCCTGTTTCGCATCTTGGTTATTACCTTGGTGACTATTAAAAGATGTATGTATTTGTGATATGTATTTTACTAACTTGCCTTCATCATTTCTTTTCTTATAATTTATTACAATACTTACTTCCAATATCTGCTTTGAACCATTTTTAGAATCAATATGCAATGCGATTGATCCACCATCATATTCATCATATTGTATTTTCAACTTATCATTAATGATACTCTGAAACTCTAATTCAGTTAGTTTGTATCCAACAGTACTAGGCTGATCAAACTTTTTTATATCACCTCCGGGCTTCATCTTTAGTTTCCCTATCCCTTTTAAACGATCTACAATTAAGTTCACATATGAAACATCCAGATTCGATTCCGGACTTTGTACCTGTCCATTTTTATACATAATATTGGTACGATAAACAACTTCTTCTTTATTACCTTTGCTGTCTACTGCTGAAGTAACCTCTTGTGTTGTATTTCCATATAAACTTTTATCTTTCGTATTATATATCCCTTCCGAAGTTTGATAGATTGTTTTTCTATGCTCTCCATCTTCCTTTTGTTCAAATGTACTATATATACCTCTTTGTTCCACAAAAGCATACCCATCATCACTCGCAGACATAACCTTTTTCATATCACCTTCATCCAAAGCTTTGACAAATGGCTCATACTCTATCTTCGTCTCCCCAAAACCACATCCACTTAATAAACTTGATACTATTAACAGAACTATCATCATCCTAGCTTTCTTCTTTAACTTCATACTGACACCCCGTTGATTTCTCTAGGCATTTTTAGGTTCATTACATTCCCATTTTGATAGTAATATAGTTCACCTTTACTTACCGGTATTTATTAACTCATACAGATTATATTGAAGATACTTTAATTTTTAATAGCATTGATTTTTATACAATCCTTAATTACTTATATATTCTATTCGAATTTTCAGAAACCAAAACTTATTTTATTTCTTTGGCTTGCTTTTTTTCCTTCTCTTCATAAAGCTTTAGTCTTTTCTGACGTTCCCTTTCATGTTCCTCCCACGAAATATAAAATGATGGAAATTTAAATCTACAATAGGCTAATAATTGGAACTCTGCTGCACCTATGGCTACCGCGTACATGATTAAAGTTCCTCCCGCATACAATCCTAAAATATTTAGTGTATAATCATTATGCACATAAATTAAAATGAGAAGAATTAACACATAAATTACAGCACACTTTATTGCAGTCCTCTTTGTTTTACTAAAAAATGAAGAGGATTCTTCTCCCTTATTAAATGCCCCTTTACTTGCCTGTCTAAAAGTATCAATAGTCGCTAAAATATGTAAAATGACTGCACCTAAAAATAATAACCCAACATACATTAATGTAATTTGATCAATTGAATAATTTGACATTCCTGGAATTATCAACATTGTAAATGTTATAGTGCCTAGCTGAAATGCATATAATAGTACCACAAGTGTTTGTAGTTTCTGTAATTTAAATGGCATCTTAGGAAACAGATAAATAATTAAAAAAATTACTTGAAGACTATAAAACACTAACTCAAGGCTAACAATTATTTTATCAAAGAGAGTCGGGTAATAACTCCAACCAAACCTTATTAACCCTCCAATAAGAAAAAACATTATTAATGAAATAAAAAACATCGTTCCAAACATAACCCCTGTCGCCCAATCGGGACTTAAGCGATTCTTGCAAGTATTTTTAAATTCATTTAAATCTTCTTCTTTTATATTCCACACCCTGACATTTCACCTTCTATACAGTTTAAATAATTTTCATTCACTAAAATTCTATTACATTCTTAATATTTTTAAGTACATAGATCTTTGTACAACTAAATTCAGATAATCTTTTAGGTATATCATTACTATATTAATTACCATAATCATCTAATCAGAATGCCTTTTGATGGTTCAAGTAGTGTTCTTTTTCCTCAAAAGTTCCAAATATTCTTCTTTCAATTAAGTATAACCGTCTTCTTGTCACCTTCATCCAATGCCTTTATTAGACTCTCATACTCTATTTTGATTTACCAAAACTATACGCGCTCAGTAAAACCTAACTGTTATCACAATAACTATTTTTTACTACCCCTTTACTCATATCTTCACAACATTTATCGTTCTCAAAATTCAATTAAAATATATTATTTTTGATTTATATACTCTTTTTCATAATTTACATATTCTTTTTTGGAACTGTGATTATTATCTTCCCTGGTATGATAATATGTTGAAATCTCTTGATTGCGTTTTATAAGCTTATCTTCTTTTTTTCTTCATAATTTACCGATATTGTTATTTGTGTTATTCTCATTTGATTTTCTTTTGTATTATTAGGCGTATTAAATTCAATCATCAATATTGCAGAATCAAATTTATCATATTTTAAATTCAACTTATCATTCATGATGTTTTTAAACTGTAATTCAGTTAAATCATAGCTTATTATGCTCGGTTCACTAGATCTTTTTGTATCTTCACTCGGTTTCAATTTACTAAGTTCATTTAATCCTCTAAACATTAATTTTACATATGAAACATTCATAGCTTGATCCTGGGCTACTGAACGGGATTTTTCATTTTTTAAATTTGTACTATAGACCGTGTCTTTTTTGTAATTTTGATTACTACCAACGTTTTTATCATTTTTTATATCAGTAACAACCTTTTGAGTTGTTTTCCCATATAAGTCGTCTTCTTTCACATTATATACTCCATGGGTTGTTTGATATATTATCCTGCTATGTTCACCATCTTCTTTTTCTTCATAAGTACTGTCGCTAGTCTCTTCTTTCACATATGCATATCCATCATCACTCGCAGACATTACCGTACTCATGTCCTCTTCTTCTAATGCCTTAACAAATCTCTCATACTCTATCTTTGTCTCCCAAAAACCACATCCACTTAATAAACTTGCTATTATTGACAGTACTATCATCATCTTAGCTTTCTTCTTGAACTTCATACTAACACCCTTATTCAATCAAAATAAGCTTTCCTCTTTCTATTTTGGAAGAGGAAAGCTTATTTCCTTTTAAATTTATTTTTTTCCCTTTATTTCTAACTCTTGTTCTTGTTGTTGCTTTTTATTTTTTTCAATTACTTTTTCAACAAACTCATTCCGCCACATTTTAAACTTAGCTGCGAATTGACCTTCAATTTTATTTCGATACCCTTCAAATTTAACCTCTGCAATATCCGCGTGGTTAAATAATTTATACGTCTCTTCGGTTAAACCCACTGGATGCAACACTCCGCCATAATCATAAAATGTGTTTTCATCAAGTAATAAACCTCTCGTAGTAATTACATACTCCGCATCTTCCTCTTCTTTAAGACCCAATCTCACAACACTGCCTAAAGGTAATACTTTATCCATATAATCTTTCATATTAATTCACTGTCCCTTTTAGTACGCTAATTTTCTCTTCTATTTTTTGTCTTTTTTTCTCTAATTGACGGATACGATCAATAAATGCCTCACGTGTTTTCCCTTGTAATGTACTATCAATACTACTCTCTAACCTTCTAATATCCCCAGTTAAAGATGCAGCTGCTTTTTCCAATTGCACTACAACATTTATAATTTGTTCTCGTCCACCACTAGCTGGAAATGTACTATGAACTCTTGACATTATCGTATGTAAATCCACCTTCATACCCCTCTCTTTTAAATTTATAAACTTGGAGTTTTAATAATATGAAACTGCCCCTAATTCTTCATCTTTTGCAAACATAGAAAATACTGCCTCTGAAACATCGTCGTTTAATTGCTTTAAATCCTTTGATAACTCCTTTACATCTTTAGCAATTTCACCTAATAAAGAACGGTTTATCCCCCTGCTATTATCATTCATAAAGAGATTTAATAATGAGTGACGATGACTTAATATATGTTCAGATACAATTGCAGCTATATTTGTATCAACCACAAAATCTCCCTTAAATAAATCTAGTAAATCTTGCACATAAGAAACTGCTACTTCTTTTGCAATTTCTAAAATTTCACTTGTAGCTAAATATACTACAACACTTCCAGCTAAAAAGTTTATAGCAGTATTAAATACAGACTCTAATACTTCTAAAACTTTTTCCTTACATTTCGCTAGAGTTGTTTCAATCCACTCTATAGCGGTATCTACTGCACCCTTAATTTCAATTGTAGCCATTATACTAAATTGGATTGCTTCTCCTGTAATTTGAGATTTTAGCCCTTCATACTTTGTATTTAACCTTGAAAACCCTTCTTGAACTTTATCTCTTAGCTTTTCAAGCTCCTTACTACCTTGTACAATGTGTGAGTAACCTAATATTCCACCTATAATAGTAGAAATTGGCGTTGCACTTAGTATTAAATTAATTGCAGTTCCAGCTACCTTTTCTTCTTCTATAGAAACTTTCCTATGAAATACATCATGTATTGTTCCTGTGTATATAGCCCCAGTAGATTGAGAAAACTCCATAAAACCTGGGATAATATCCCACCCCGTGTCGTTATCACTTGCTAGTTTATCAATCCATATTAGGTGCCCACTTTCATCATAATCCTTCTCTGTAAAAGCATATGAGTGTCCTGCTTGGTTCGAAATTTTATACATTCTTCCCGGAAGTGTGAAGTCTGCTGCCTTTATCCCAATATGTAGTGGATCATTCTGATTAATGATATTCCGAACATTTTTCATATCAAAGCCATTACCAAACTTATCTACATCTCGATTTAAAACTGGTGCTGGATTTAGCGCTAAAACATCAATATCGTCTTCTTGATGCCTTAATGCTACTGTATTTGCAATACCTCCGCCCAAAGAATGTCCTGTTATACTAATGGTTTTACCATCAGCATATTGTTTCACTTTTTCGTAAAATGCCTCTCCTTGATCATATTGTTTTACTTCTAACTCATGTTCCCAATCGTTAAACACTAATTTATTTGCATTGGTTAAATTGTGACCACCTATCTCTGCATCTACTACTATATCACTATTGTTGTCTTTTCCAGGTTCCGTCCCAACATATGAAATAATAACTTCTCCTGTTTTATTATCTTTAAATGCGTAAGCAGCAAATCCGGTGTCTTTATCTTCTGCAGAATCTATTAGTCTTGCATTAAATTTTTTTTCTAAGAGATCTTCGTTTTTCTCTTGGGCATCCTCCCCAATATTATTATACGGTTCTTTGCCATCTCTAAAATTATATATATCTTGCCCAGCGAGCTCTAACTTTCCCATATCAGAGGTTATTCTTAAATCCTCTTTTTTCTCCACACCTTTCTTCAAAAAAAATCAACTCCCTTAGAATGATTTATTATTTTGAAAAGACTTTTCATAATTCACATAATCTTGCTTAGCTTCCTGATCATTATCCTTTTTACTACTAAAATTCACAGATATTTGCTGAGTATGTGTTAATAATTTTCCCTCACTATTTTTCTTTTCATATACAATTGAAATTATTAATTGTATTATTTGCATTGGATGCTGTTTCGTATCTTTAGAATCGTTAAAATTAAATACAATTGATGCTGTTTCAAAACTATCATATTGCAAATTCAATTTATCGTTAATTATTTCTTGAAATTGTGATTCCGTTAACGTAAAACCAACTGTATTTGGTTCATTAAATTTCTTTTTATTTCCATCTATTTTCAGTTGTAAACTCCCAACACCTTGCAATCTATTAAAAATTAGTTTTACATGTGAAACATCCAAGTTCGAATCAGAACTGTAACCCTTTCTATCTTTATACATGAACCTAGTGCTATATTTTTCTTCTTCTTTATATTTATTATCCTTATGTCTATCTTTTATGTTCTTAATATCACTTGTTATTTTTTGAGTGGTTTCTCCATACAATAAATTTTCTTTCAAATTATATATACCTTCAGTAGTTTGATATAGTGTATTATGAATTCTGTCATCACCATTTTTTTCTGTCGTAAAATCAATAACCCGTTCCTTCATATACGCATACCCATCATCACTCGCAGACATAACCTTTCTCATGTCACCTTCATCCAAAGCTTTGACAAATGGCTTATAATCTATTTGCTTTTCCCCAAAACCACATCCACTTAATAAACTTGCCACTATTGACACGACTATCATCACCTTAGCTTTCTTCTTTAATTTCATACTGTCACCTCGTTAGTTACTCTAGGCATTTTTAGTTTCATTATGTTCCCTTTTTGATAGTAATACACTTCATCTTTACCTAATGGCGCTTCGTTGCTTATATATTTTATATTGAAGATACTTTGATCATTTAATGGCATTGCGATAATTGCTGCTGTTAGTTTACTTCTCATTTTCATAGGTAGAGCTTCACGATTTCGGTCCATGTAGTCGTGGTGACCTGCTAATACAAAGTAAATACCTACTGTACGAGATAAATCAATTAAAGTCGCTGCTTCCTCCATTTCTAAATACACAAATTTGCTAAACTCTTCAACATTTGTCATGATAATGAGTTGTTTTGTGAATGCAGGAATTTCTCTACCTTCTTGTCTTGCTTGTGCTAATTCAAAAGCTCGTTCGCGAATTACTTCCATCCAATACTTCGCATGCATATTTATTTCATTTTCGTCTACAATGTAGTGCGTCACATTGTCTTTATATTGAACGAAACTATACTCTGCTGTATCCACTAATGTCACACTTTCAAAATAATCTTTATTCAATTGAGATAGGATACTAGATACAATTTGTTTTCCCATACTATCATCTACACTATAAATCATTAAATGATCATTCACCGCAATATCATGAGCTACAACTTCTACATTTGCAAAATCAAGCCCCATTGGAATTCTTCCTGCTTGTAGAGCTTTTGTAACGTCTTTATTTTTACGATACGTAGCAATATCAATAATTTCTGGCATCATTGGAATTGCCTTCGGACGTTCTCCATCCCATTCGCGGTCCATATCATTTGCTTCTTGTTGTAATAATTGAATTTGTTGTAGTTCATCTTCTGCTTTCGTAGGTAATGCAGCCTGGAATAATGTAGGAGATTCTAATTTTATTAACGCTCTTCCTGCTGTTTCTTCCACTTTTATATCAGATCTCCCTACAATACTAGCTACTTCACTCTGATCAATCATATATAGACAAGTTTGGATTTTAATATTATTGTACAATTGAATTCTAAGTGCGTTTTGTCGTCCTGCACTTATTAAAGTATGAATTCCTAAACTAGCACCATCTCGGACAATTTGCATAATTAGCATTTCAAAGCTCTCATAGAATTTTGCTTCTTTTACTGCATCATAATTATCGATTGCAATAATAATATGCGGTATTTCTTTCCCACTTGCCTTTTCATACATTTCAATACTCGCAACGTCATATTCACTTAATAATCGTTTACGATTTTTCATTTCTTGAGTTAATCTTTCAACAAACTTTAAACATTTTTCTGATTCGTCAATTGTAATCGTATCCGCTACATGAGGTAATCCTTTTAAAGGTAGAAGACCATTTGTTCCAAGGTCCACTAAATACACATGCAAATGCTCCGGACTATGCTGACGAGCTACATCCATAATGACTGATTGTAAGAATGTTGATTTTCCGTAACCTGGACTTGAGAAGACTGCTACGTGTCCGTCTTTACTAATATCTAGTGTTAATGGTGTTTGTGATTGTAATTCAGGCTGATCTAGTAGACCAACTGTTGCTTTTAATGGTTTCTTTTCTTTCGTCCATGCTTCTTTGAACTGAATAGCGTGTAAGTCTTGTAAATATACGCTTTCTGGAAGTGGCGGTAACCACGGTCTAGCTAACGCTTCAATTTCATTTATTTCTGCGTAATCGTGAATGTAGTCAATAACAGCATCCAGTTCAGATGGTACGCTTATTACTTCTTTACTGCTACCAAGTCCACTTAAGTCTTCACTTAATATTTCATATTGTCCTAGATCATTTATTGCATAGATTGTTGCGTCTAAATGTTCTTTATCCTCTTTGTTTTCTACATAGTCTGCTCCGCTCCAAGCTGATTGGAATAGTTCATAAATTTCATTATTCCCAACTTGTAAGTAAGCACGTCCTGGTAATGTAATTTCAGCAGCATCTGGTGTTTTTAAAATTTCATTACTATCTGACGTATTTTGAACTTTTAATGCTAGTTTGAATTTCGAGTTACTCCAAATTTGATCGTCTACAACACCACTCGGTTTTTGCGTAGCTAATATTAAATGGATTCCGAGTGAACGACCGATACGCGCTGTTGAAACTAACTCTTTCATGAATTCTGGTTGTTCTGACTTCAGTTCCGCGAATTCATCACTAATTAAAAATAGATGTGGCATCGGTTCACTTACTAAACCTTCTTTATACAGTTTTTGATACTGGTTAATATGGTTTACATCATTTTCCCCAAATAATCGTTGTCTTTTTTGTAATTCAGCTTTAATTGATGCGAGCGCTCTCATACTTTGTGCTCCATCTAAGTTCGTAATTGTTCCTAATAAATGCGGTAAGTTTTTGAATAAATTCGCCATACCGCCGCCTTTATAATCAATTAGTAGAAAGGCTACTTCGTAAGGATGGAAATTGACTGCTAGAGATAATATATACGATTGTATAATTTCCGATTTACCTGAACCTGTTGTACCTGCTATTAGCCCGTGTGGTCCGTGTGCTTTTTCGTGTAAGTTTAAGTTTACGATATCTTCTTTACCACGTAACCCAAGTGGTACAGCTAAAGATTTATGCGCTGCATTTTTCTCCCAGCGACTTGTAATATTTAGTTCTTTTACTTTCTCAACACCGTACATTTCTAAAAATGTTACACTTTCTGGGATACTATTTTTTAAGTTTTGCAAATGATTTAACGGTGCTAATGCTCGTGAAACATCTTCTAAATTGAACCCTTTCGGTACGTGATTTAGTTTAAATTGACGGTTTACAAGCTCTCCCTGTTCTAAGATGATGTTCCCTTGTTTTGCATCTCTTATGTCTATTACCGTTTTCACATGCTCCGGTAAACTTTGCATAACATCTTGTACAAATACAAGTGATACACCTAATTGACTCGGATCATCATTAAAGAATTCCATAACAACATGGTCTAGTATTAGTTTTTCATCTGTAATGAGAACGACATAGTGCGGTGCAAAGTACATTTTTTCATTCGTTGAACTTTTTTCATCTAGTTTTAATTTTCGTTCTTTCAATATTTGATACAAACTATTTAACACTTGATCACGGCTACGATCATGGTATACAAATCCACGTACATTTATATCGCGAACACTTCCATGAGGTAACCAGCGCATCCAATCCCATTTTTCCTTTTCTTCTTCAGGAAAAATAGTAATAAACTGCAAGTCATAATAACTATGGAATAACGCGGTTTGCACAACTAATAATTGTAATTGTTCTAACACTAAAGAGCGTTGTCCAATATAGCCAACCGGTCCATTTATCAAATCTGTTACAACAGGTACATCTTCCAAAGAAAGATAACGCTGTCTTAGTTCACGTGCTATATCAATTAATTCATCTTTCGTTTGACTAAATTCTTCTTCATTAAATTGAATTTCAAAACTCGTATTAGCTTGTCCTGTCCCAACGCTAAATGTCAAGAAATCATGATGTAGCATTGTTTTTTCATATATACGTGGATTTACTTGCACAGCCATATTACGTATGACTTCAACATTTGGATTATGATATTGTAATGCATGACGCTGCTTTTCACTTTCTGCATGTAAGTCTTTCGTTTTTTGTTTTATATACGCTCTATAACTTTTATCACGTTCAACAATGTCAATTTTATATTGCTTTAAATTTTTTATATAAGATGTGACAGATACAATAATCGTTACTAATGTCATCGCAATCGATGCAATAATAAACATCCCATATTTCATAAAGATAGCAAGTAATACCGTTACGACAATCATGACAAGAGATGGTGCAATGATTCTTGCCAAATGCTCAGTCGGTTTTGACGGCATACTTGAAGGTTTTGCAATTGTCATTTTCTCTTCTGGTTCACGGTAAATAATACGTGGTGAACGATGATAGTCTGGATAACCACTTTGATAATTCGTTTCGGATTCTACTAAAATAGGTAACGTAGATTTAACGTTCTCTTCTGAAGACAATACTTGAATATCTTCACTGCCTATTTCTACTAAAACACCATCAAAATATAATACGTCTCCAGCTTCTAACATAACGCTATCTTTTAGCTTCGTATAATTATGAAATACATCCCCGTCATATACGTTCACTTTAAAAGAATCGTACAACGTTTCACGAGATAGCATTAAATCTATATTTGCCCCAGTAATAGAAATATCATCAAAACTGTTTTGACTAATTGTAAGAGAATGTTTCGTTCCTATATCAAACACTTTAGTTGTGCCAATAATAGAGATAAAGATTTTCAAGCTCACATCTTTAGTTTTTACAATCTCAAATTCCTTATTGAACTCTATTAATTGATTTTGTATCATCCAAGCATTTACTTCATTATTCCACTTTAACTCTACTTCTTGTTCTAAACATGGATTCGTAATATCATTTGTCCACTCTTTTCCAATCGACACTATTGATTGCTCATTTGGATGTAATGTGCACTTATATACTTTGTCTCCATAAGTCAATACTAATAGTTGCTCCATCCGTGTTCACTGCTCCTTTTCAACTGTCTCATCAAGTGCTTACTCTTTTTTCTCTGTGTTCGACGAGTCTTTATCGTTTGATGATTTTCCATATTTCTTTTCATATTCATTTAATTGTTGCTCATATGTTTTTAATTTTTGATCACGCTCTTCGCCTGATAAATCCGGATTATTTTTCAGCGATTCAATTTGTTTAACAAGGCCGTACATAATAAGCTGAGGATCATCAAGTGTCTTAGCTAAATCTAATGATTGATCAAAATTACCTTTTCCGTTATACATCCAATACAGCAAATACTTTTCATCACTTTTCAAACTAATATTTTTCATAATCGATTTCTTTTGATCTTCACCTAGTTTTTCAACTGTAATGTATGCAAATGCTAACTCATATTTAGATGCAATCGGTAATGATTCAAATTCCTCTTCATTTAATTGCGTAATTACTTTGTCATAATCAGTTGCTATGAAACTCGCATTTGCTTCTAACAATTTATTTTGATAAGGAAATTTTATAAAAGTGAAATATATTAAAGGAGCAGCTAAAACAACTGTCGCCGCTATGAAGGAAAAAGCTAAGTATTTAAACGATTTATAGCTCTTTTTAGGTACTAACTGCATACTTTTTTCTGTTTTTGTTTGTTCCTTCTCAAAGCTATCATCAAGAAACTGCAGTAATGCATCTAAGCTTTCCATTTGAGCAACTGTCTGTTCAAATGTTGTTTCTTTTGCATCTTTTAGTAACCCAGCATATAAATCATCAAAATTGTGCTTTTCGGAGAATAAAGCAATAATTAGACATTTGTATTGCGTTAAAAATTGCTCTTCTAACAACGGGGTTGGTGGAACAATATCTCGAATTCCTCTATGTATAATACTTGGCATTAAATTCGCATTAAAAACTATATTGTCTGGATGTAAAAAGAACGTAATTCGTTTATTTAAATATTTATGAAATTGCGCAACATTTCGAAGCAGCCTCAATTTCTCATTTCTTCCAAAACGGCTAAGATCGTCCCACTTATATAATTTTTTGTCGACTTGAAATAGAAACGTAAACATATCATCCGTTTCTTCTATCGTTAATGGTACAAAGTCAGATGATGTGCCCGTAATTATATCGAATTGACGGAAGTCTTTTATACGTGTTTGAGATTTTGTCATCTCCAATTTCCAATTTTCTTTCTCTATTTGAAATTGATAGTTCATTGCATCAATTTGAATTGTTTTTTCCGTCATGTTTATCCTCTTCTCCTTTTCTTTATAACCAGTAATAACTTATTTTCAAAAAACTAAAAGTAAGAAATATTCTTTATAAAACTTGTAAAATATCTCCGTCTGTTATTTGGTGATCAATTAAACGATCATTATCTGTTAAAACAATTGACTTATTTTTCACTTTCATTACAAAATGTGAACCTTCATGATCATCAATCTTTAGCGTATCTAATAAGTTTTTCAATAAATATTTAATAGATTGATGATTCGGAATACGTAAATCATATGTATTTCCATTCCATTTACTAAAATCTACCGTTACATTAATATGCGTTTGTATCGCCATTACTTTACCTCCAACTTTTGCGAAGAACCGTATAAATACCGATGCAAATAAGTACAATGCCACCACCAAATAATAATATGATTGTTGTACCAATTGGCTTTTCGTTCATTGTTTCATTACTCGCTACTTCATCTGCACTTTTTCTCACAACGTATTCACTGCTAAACAAACTATTTTTCATATCTTTCACACTATTATTTTCTTTTTGTTTTATAAAAAGAGAATCTCGTAAAGCTTCCATATCTTTTTGTTCTTTCTTTTTCTTTTTCTGAATTTCTTCTTCTATGTCTTTGCTAAATAACTCAATTGATGCTTTATCTAATTCTGTTTCCTTATGTTCTTCTTTATTTTTTTCTTGGTCGCTTTCTTCAATTCGATCCACTTTAAACTTAATCTTCCCATCATCACCAAGATAACTGTCCGCCGCGCTCCTTATCGGTAGCGCGACAAACAGTAAAAGGATAGAGAGAAATGATAACTTAGCCACTATGCTCCATTGTTTGATCATTTACTTCTTTTTCCTCCCATTTCTTATGCCATACAAATAGATTACTAACTAACCCTATAATGGCAATTACAAACAATACGATAAAAATAACTTTCCCCGTATCTTTACCGCTAATAAAATCATTTAGAAAACTTTCTATATACTGAAGTGGTGAAAATTGACGTACCTTTCCAACTGATGACATTTGATCTACTTTACTTCCAACTGCTTCAGTTAAAAATAGGTACATACTTAAAAATACTAATAGGATAAACATCCCTACCATTTTTATTTGTCGCAATAAATATGTTGAAACCAATACAAACGCCATCATAATGATTGTGATAAACGCAATCCATAGTAAACTTTGATCCTGACCAAACTGTAAAAGACGTCCAGAAATGATACCTATACTAATCCCTTCCACAATTGATATACCGAATGCTACTACTGTAGTTGGTACATTCATATCAATTAATGAGAATTTCTCTTCAAAATGATCTGATTGCGTTCGTTTCTTTTCTTGATTCGCAATTGCGTATGCTGTAAATAACGCAACAATAAAACAAGTTAATACGATTAAATATGGTGTAAAAGCATTACCAGCTACAATGACTCCATCATTTTGTTTTTGAACTGGGCTAGATAAAAATTGATATAACATTTCATTTTGGCGATCACCAATTCGGCTATTCGCCAAAATTTTAGTAAAGTTTTTGGAGAATGTTTTATCATCTTCCATTTTCTTTGTAAAGTCATTTAATAATGAATCAGCTTTTGAAACAATTGTCGTTCCGCTGTCTTGAATTTCTTTTGCTTGTCCATTAATTTGATCAAATGTTTTATAAACATCGTCTGAAGTTGCTAAACTATGCTTCGAACTCTCTACCAATGACTGACTTTGTGACATTAATGATTTAATACCAGAATCTAACGATAAAACAGCTGTTTGCTCACCAGTATTATTTGTTGTTAGCACTTGCTGTTCTTCAACTAGCTTTAAGCTACTCTCACGCCATTTCGCTAAACCTTTTAAATATTCCCCTAAATTTTCATTCATACTAGTTGCTTGTTGCGTCGTTACATTTAATTTCTCTGCTAGTAACATTGAATTTTGATCCGCACTAGTAATGAATTGTTGATAAGAGTCTATTTTTTGCTTTAAACCTGTCATATCTTGCTTAACTTCTGCCGTAATACCTGATGAAACTAGGTTTGAAATTAAATCAATTAAGCTTTGTTTATTTAATACGTAGTACAAAGATTGTTCAGTTGCAATTGCATCTAAACTTCCCTCTTCTAGCTTAGGACCTACATCTTGCGTTCTTAAATCAATCCCATAATACATTTCGTATAAACTAATTAAACTTTGATAACTTTCAACTGTATCTACTGCTTCTTTTATTAATACACTAGATATATTTTTTGTTAATTCTTCTGATTTTTGATGTACAACTTGATTCGTTGTACTTTCAATAACTTTTGAATTGCTACCGTTATCTGTCCCAGTGTCTGGCTTCTCTCCCGTGTCAGGTTTTCC
>Ga0114954_1000398_pt1 | contig 14974 bp, 6 predicted proteins | sample Porto_4metaG_FD_87299 | JGI IMG/M metagenome (GOLD analysis project Ga0114954, IMG submission 87299) | Marine algal microbial communities from Porto, Portugal - Porto_4 metaG | ecosystem: Host-associated > Algae > Red algae > Unclassified | place: Portugal: Porto | collected 2015-02-02
AGTAGATAAGCAAAGTTTTATAGGGAAGGCAGCATTGTTTTTAGGAGTACAGTAAGTGATTTCTTCAATAAGTATAAATAAGCGTTTCTCAAAAGTAATAGTATTCAGGTGAATATAGTATAAGGAATGAAAAGAAATGGAGTTATGATCTGTATAAATCTGACTAAAAATATAGAAAAACTCAAATATAAAAAGGTATTCAATTAAAAATGGAGAAGTAATATATATGAAAGGAGAGATTCATATGAGTAAAGGGAAAAAGAAAGTTAAGCAAACTAGTTTTCTGGTGAATTTTTTGAACGGCAAGGGGAGTCTCGTGAAATTTTAATAGTATTATAGTTATCCCCTTGTGAAAAAATTGGTTGGGGGAATATATAAATGATAACAGAAATGAATATTAAAGTAGTTTGTGAGGAACAGTTTTCAAATAGAGAAATAAAAATTTTAGAGACGTTTCTTTCAACTCTATCGGGGCATTCTAACGCTTTCGTTACAAAAGAGGGGATGTTTTTAAATCCTTTAAGTAAAGAGAAGAGTGTGGTCTATTATCACAATTTTGTATTTGTAAAATCACTTACAGAAGAAAAGTGTGCAGAATTAAAAGAAGTTTTAACAAGACGTATTAAAAACGCTTTCGTTATGATGGAATTTGTAGAGCCAATCGTTACATTTGAAGAAACAATTATAAACGTATAAAGAAAATCAGCCTTATGAATTGACCTAATAAAACCTTCTCTTTACTAAATAGTAAAGAGAAGGTTTTATTACAGCCCAGTTTAATTTACGAAAATACAACAACTCAATTCAAATAGTACGTGTATTAACAAAGGCTGACAATGATTTCATTTGTGTTCTACTATTTAAAGTTCAATTCAAAGATGGTTGTCAAACAGATATTCATATAGGCCGAATTTTTGAAAGTAAAGTTTTTAATAAGATAGGTATAGATGAGAAGTCATTCTGAGATTAAAGAGGACACTATAGGATTGTAACCATTACACTTTTAATGTAATGGTTTTTTTCATGCAAACAACCAGAAACTTCGAAAAGAAGTTATATATATTCGTATCCAATTAAGTAGGGAACCTTTTGTTTGCATAAGGTAATCAAAATTTGACTGGAGCAAAGAAATTAGGTGGGAGTCGGGCTGCCCGTAAACATCTGATTGGTGTGGCCTAATAATCAATGAGAGGTGAATAAAATCCTACAGATTAAAGTTTCACTAAATGAAAAAGATTTCAAAAACACTTGTAAGCCGTACTTATATAACACAATACGAACGGCCGCTACGTATTTAATAAGTAGTTCTTTGTATTTCACCCTTCGTTTTCTGTAACTGATTTCATATTTTTGACGCTTTGTATTGTAAGTGCTTACATAAGCGGAAACATCTTATACAATGAAGTTGTCAAATCAAAGAGGTGGACAAAATGAACATAAAAAAATCAAATGTAGCGAATAGCATTGAAATAGAAGGAGGAGGCGGGATAATATGAAAAAATCAACTGTTAATCCATGGCTTGTTGTCCTTGGTACAGTCATAGTACAAATGGGGCTTGGAACGATATATACTTGGAGCTTGTTCAATCAGCCTTTAGTTAGTAAATTTGGTTGGAGTCTGAATGCTGTTGCTATAACTTTCTCGATTACAAGCCTTTCTTTAGCGTTTTCAACATTGTTTGCGAGTAAATTGCAAGAAAAATGGGGACTTCGTAAACTCATTATGATAGCTGGACTAGCATTAGGACTAGGATTAATACTTAGTTCACAAGCTTCCTCATTAATATTGCTTTATGTATTAGCAGGAGTTGTCGTAGGGTATGCAGATGGTACAGCATATATCACTTCACTATCGAATTTAATTAAGTGGTTTCCAGAGCGTAAAGGTTTAATTGCTGGTATATCTGTCTCTGCATATGGTTCAGGTAGCCTAATCTTTAAATACATAAACGCACAGTTGATTGAATCAGTTGGTGTATCACAAGCGTTTATATACTGGGGTTTAATTGTTACAGCTATGATTGTGATTGGCGCTTGTTTAATCCATCAAGCTGCTGATCAAGGGGCAGTTCATGAAACAAAAACGCAGGAATATACAACGAAAGAAATGCTAGGTACAAAACAAGTATACTTATTATTTATTATGTTATTTACATCATGTATGAGTGGCTTATACTTAATTGGCATGGTAAAAGACATCGGTGTTCAACTTGTAGGGCTTAGCGCAACAACAGCAGCTAATGCAGTGGCTATGGTTGCAATCTTCAATACATTAGGTCGTATTATTCTAGGACCGTTATCAGATAAAATCGGCCGTTTAAAAATCGTTACTGGTACTTTTGTTGCTATGGCGACTTCAGTCTTGGTCCTAAGTTTCGTAGATTTAAATTATGGTATCTACTTCGTCTGTGTAGCAAGTGTAGCGTTTTGCTTTGGCGGAAATATCACTATTTTCCCAGCTATTGTTGGTGATTTCTTCGGCATGAAAAATCATAGTAAAAACTACGGAATTGTGTATCAAGGATTCGGGTTTGGAGCGCTTGCAGGTTCCTTTATCGGTGCAATTCTAGGTGGATTTAAACCAACTTTCATGGTGATCGGCGTATTATGTGTCGTGTCATTTATTATCGCAATTTTAATTCAAGCACCTAATAAGAAAAAAGAAAAAGAAGAAGAATATCGCAGTGTAGCGTAACGATTTAAACCTTCTATGGCACTACGATAAGAAAAAGCACTCTATGAAATAGGGTGCTTTTTTCTATATGAACTTTTTTAAATTATTTTTCCCTACCAAGTCCTTGTAATCGACGTAATGATACGAATAAAAGCGCGAGTAAAACATCAATTTGGATTATATTAGGATTTTATTAAGGGATGCATAATATAGGAAAATCTAAATAAATCTTAGATTATACATAGAATATTTATTGAGAAATGAAAGATGTAAAATAAAATATTTTCAGAAAAATGTTGAGAAAAGAAAAAATGAATTTTTGGTAAAGCATTGTAGGCGAAGAAATCTACAAGTTATCTTTTTGAATTTCAAAAAGATGATAAGGAATTATGGATTTATTTTGTATCCTTTATTACAGCCCGTAAAACCCCCAATGAATAAAGTTGCACTTTATTTAAAGTACTTTTTAATGCTTATAGATGTAGACTTACATAGAAACATAAAAAATATTTTGTCTGAAAAATAAAAAAAGATTGACAAGATTATTGAGAAACATTATCATTTCGATGTAAGAGCAGTAAATGAAAAACATTATCAATTAATTGCATTTTAATGAAAAATACACTTGACCAATTAGTTTAGTAAGTGTATTATTTTTTACATTACCAATGATAATGAAAATCGTTATCATTTAATTTGTTTCATTAGATTAATTTTTATATGAAAGGATAGAGGAAATGAATGCAGGGGAATTTGATGGAAAAACCGTTTTCGTAACAGGTGCAGCGCAAGGTATAGGTAGTGTTGTAGCAAAAATGTTTTTAGAAAGAGGGGCTACAGTTATTGCGGTTGATCAAAATGAAGAAGGGTTAAATGTGTTATTAAATCATGATGCATCATATGAAACGCGTATGAAGACATTTCATTTAGATGTGAGTGATAGCAATGCTGTTGAAGAGGTAGTAAACCGAATTGAAAATGACATAGCGCCTATAGATATATTAGTAAATGTCGCAGGAGTTTTACGAATGGGAGCGATTAACTCTTTAAGTGATGAAGATTGGCATAAAACATTCTCTGTAAATACTACAGGAGTTTTCTATATATCTCGATCGGTAAGTAAACGTATGATGGTAAGAAAATCAGGGGCAATTGTTACAGTTGGCTCAAATGCAGCAAATACTCCGAGAATGGAAATGGCTGCGTATGCTGCATCAAAAGCTGCAACGACAATGTTCATGAAATGTTTAGGATTAGAGCTTGCATCATACAATATTCGCTGCAACTTAGTTTCTCCTGGTTCTACTGAAACTGAAATGCAAAGGTTACTATGGGCTGATGAGAATGGAGCTAAAAATATAATTGCTGGTTCCCAAAATACATATAGAATCGGTATACCATTACAAAAAATTGCACAACCTTCAGAAATTGCTGAAGCAGTATTGTTTTTAGCTTCTGATAAAGCGAGTCATATTACAATGCACAATTTATGTGTCGATGGCGGAGCTACATTAGGAGTTTAATAAAAAATTCAGGAGGTTTTCATACTATGAATGAACTTACAGCCGTAAAGGAACTGTCAGAAAAATTATTAGAAGATTATAAGACTGAATCTTCGTTCTTTTTCGCTTCACCAACTCGAACGATATTGACAGAAGGAGAGGTTACTACAGTAAAACATCATGAAATTGAAAGTTTTCCAGAACTTGTACAAGCGGTATTAAGTAATGCAAAACAATCCGGAAATCCGAATCCTATCGTTGTTGGTGCTTTGCCTTTTGATCGTAGAAAAGAAGTTCAACTTATTGTACCGGAATATTGCAGAATTACTGAGCGTTTACAGTTGGAGACAACAAATGAGATAAAACCAAATGAGAAACTGACATTTGAAATGACACCGGTTCCAGCTTCTGAAACTTATATGAATGGTGTGAAGCAAGGGATTGAAAAAATTCAGGATGGAGATTTAAAGAAAATCGTTCTATCTAGATCGTTAGATGTTAAATCTTCAGAGAAGATTGATAAACAAAAACTACTTCGCGAATTAGCAGAGCATAATAAGCACGGTTATACATTTGCTGTGAATTTACCGAAAGATGAAAAAGAGAACAATAAGACATTAATTGGAGCAAGCCCTGAATTGCTTGTTTCACGTAGTGGTATGCAAGTCGTTTCTAATCCATTAGCTGGTTCAAGACCAAGAAGTGACGATCCAGCTGAAGATAAAAGAAGAGCAGAGGAACTACTCTCTTCACCAAAAGATTTACATGAACATGCGGTAGTAGTTGAAGCGGTTGCTGCTGCGCTTCGTCCGTATTGTCATACATTGCATGTGCCAGAAAAACCATCAGTTATTCATAGTGAAACAATGTGGCATTTGTCTACCGAAGTGAAAGGTGAACTTAAGAATCCAAATACTTCTTCTTTACAATTAGCAATTGCTCTCCATCCTACGCCAGCAGTTTGCGGAACTCCAATGGAAGCAGCAAGAGAGGCTATTCAAAAAATTGAGCCATTTGACCGTGAATTCTTTACAGGAATGTTAGGGTGGAGCGATCTAAATGGAGATGGCGAATGGATTGTTACAATTCGTTGTGCGGAAGTGCAAGAGAATACACTTCGTTTATATGCAGGAGCTGGAGTTGTTGCTGAGTCAAAACCAGAAGATGAGCTAGCAGAAACATCAGCTAAGTTCCAAACAATGCTGAAGGCTTTAGGGTTAAGAGATAATTCGTTGAATGAAAAATAGGGGGAAGAAAGAATGTTAACAGGTTATACGGAATGGCCAAAAGAATTCGTCGATCGTTACCGAGAAGAAGGGTGTTGGCTTGGTGAAACATTTGGCGGAGTGTTAAGAGAGCGTGCTGAAAAATATGGAGATCAGATTGCAGTTGTAAGCGGTAATAAGCATATAACGTATAGTGAACTTGATAAAAAGGTAGATCGCTTAGCTTCAGGTTTACTGAATGTAGGAATAAAGAAAGAAGACCGAGTTGTAATCCAGTTACCTAATATTATAGAGTTTTTCGAAATATGTTTTGCACTATTTCGAATTGGAGCGCTTCCTGTTTTTGCGCTACCTTCACATCGAAGCAGTGAAATTAGTTATTTTTGTGAGTTTGGCGAGGCGAGCGCTTACGTTATTTCAGATAAGGCTCTCGGTTTTGATTATCGAAAACTAGCAAGAGAAGTGAAAGAGAAAGTGCCAACTTTACAACATGTAATTGTAGTGGGAGAAGAAGAAGAGTTTGTGAACATAAATGATCTGTATATGGATCCCGTCTCATTACCAGAAGTTCAGCCAAGTGATGTTGCGTTTCTTCAATTATCAGGAGGGACAACAGGACTTTCTAAATTAATTCCTAGAACACATGATGACTATATTTATAGTTTACGTGTTAGTGCTGAAATTTGTAATTTAAATGCAGAAAGTGTCTATATGGCCGTTCTTCCAGTAGCACACAATTACCCGATGAGTTCTCCAGGAACATTTGGAACTTTCTATGCGGGTGGAAAGGTAGTGTTGGCAACTGGAGGGAGTCCAGACGAGGCATTTGCTCTTATAGAAAAAGAAAAAGTGACGATTACAGCGCTCGTTCCACCATTAGCAATGATTTGGCTTGATGCTGCATCTTCCCGTAATAACGATTTATCGAGCTTGCAAGTGATTCAAGTAGGTGGCGCGAAATTTAGTGCCGAAGTTGCGAAGCGTATTCGTCCTACATTTGGATGTACGTTACAGCAAGTGTTTGGTATGGCAGAAGGGCTAGTAAATTACACAAGATTAAATGATCCGGAAGAAATCATTATTCATACACAAGGTAGACCGATGTCTACATCCGATGAAGTAAAGGTTGTTGATGAAAATGATAACGATGTAAAACCGGGTGAAGTAGGTAGTTTATTAACACGAGGTCCATATACAATTCGTGGTTATTATAAAGCGGAAGAGCATAATGCACGATCATTTACAAAGGATGGATTTTATCGCACAGGTGATCTTGTAAAAGTAAATGAACAAGGTTACATCATTGTAGAAGGAAGAGATAAAGATCAAATTAATCGTGGTGGTGAGAAAGTTGCTGCGGAAGAGGTTGAAAATCATCTATTAGCACATGATGCAGTACATGATGTAGCAATTGTATCTATGCCTGACGATTATTTAGGTGAACGCACCTGTGCTTTTGTTATAGCTCGCGGACAAGTTCCAACTGTAAGTGAATTAAAAATGTTTTTAAGAGAACGTGGTATAGCGGCTTATAAAATTCCAGATCGAATTGAATTTATTGAATCATTCCCGCAAACAGGAGTCGGAAAAGTCAGCAAAAAAGAACTACGTAAAGTCATTGCTGAAAAACTTATTACAGTAAAACAATAATAAAAACCGGAAGGAAGTGATTAGATGGCTATCCCATCTATTTCAGTATATAAAATGCCAATTGAATCAGAACTACCAAAAAATAAAGTGAATTGGACACCAGACCCGAAACGTGCAGTACTTTTAATTCATGACATGCAAGAATATTTTCTTGATGCATATAGCGATAAAGAATCACCAAAAGTAGAACTTATTTCAAATATTAAAATGATAAGAGAAAAATGTAAACAACTTGGTATACCAGTTGTTTATACAGCGCAACCTGGTGGACAAACGTTAGAACAAAGAGGTTTATTACAAGACTTTTGGGGTGACGGTATTCCTGCTGGACCAGATAAAAAGAAAATTGTTGATGAACTTACTCCTGATGAGGATGATATATTCCTAACAAAATGGAGATATAGTGCATTTAAAAAGACAAATCTATTAGAAATTTTAAATGAACAAGGAAGAAATCAACTCATTATTTGCGGTATTTATGCGCATATTGGATGCCTTTTAACAGCTTGTGAAGCATTTATGGATGGTATAGAGCCGTTCTTTGTAGCAGATGCAGTTGCTGATTTTTCACTAGAGCATCATAAACAAGCATTGGAGTATGCATCTAATAGATGCGCAGTAACGACATCAACAAACCTATTGTTAAAAGATTTACAAAGTGTAAAAGGTGATGAGAGTGAAGGAATCACTATACAGGAAGTACATGAACTAGTTGCACAACTACTTCGTGAGCCAGTAGAGAGTATTGATATTGATGAGGACTTATTAAATAGAGGGCTTGATTCGGTCAGAATTATGAGTTTAGTAGAGAAGTGGCGTCGTGAAGGGAAAGAAATCACGTTTGCAGATTTAGCAGAACGTCCAACTGTTGCAGGTTGGTACAGCTTACTATCTTCACAAACAGCACAGGTGCTGTAACAAATAGACTACATAATAAAGGGGTAGTAAAGAATGCCTAACAGTCAAAAGATTCGTCATTCGTTATCATCTGCGCAGTCTGGTATGTGGTTTGCGCAACAATTAGATCCGCTTAATCCGATATATAATACTGGGGAATATGTAGAAATAAACGGGAATATTCATCAAGACATTTTTGAATTAGCTGTACGTAAAGTTGTAATGGAAGCAGAAGCACTTCATGTTCGCTTCGAAGAGGATGAAATTGGCCCATGGCAAGTTATTGAAGAATCACAGTTTCATATGCATTTTATTGACGTTCGTAAAGAAGAAAATCCTGAAGAAGCTGCTAAAGTATGGATGAAAAATGATTTATCTATGCCAGTCGATTTGAAAAAAGATACTTTATTTACTGAAGCACTTATTCAAGTTGAAAATAATCGTTTCTTTTGGTATCAGCGCATCCATCACATTGTGATGGATGGCTATGGATTTTCACTTCTTAGCCAAAAGATAGCGAATGAGTATACATCACTTATAGAAGAAACAAACAAGAATGAAAAGCCATTTGGTTCTCTTGCAAAAGTTGTGCAAGAAGATATTGAGTATCGTGAGTCTAAACAATTTCAGGAAGATCGTACTTTTTGGTTAGAAAAATTTGCGGATGAACCAGAAGTTGTAAGTTTGGCAGAACGAGCACCGAGAACATCAAATGGATTTTCACGAGAAACAGCTTATTTATCTAGTTCTAGCACGAAAACTTTACTAGAAGAAATCAATATTTCGTTAACAAGTTGGCCGGAATTCATTGTCGCTGTAACAAGTATTTATATGCATAAATTAACAGGTGAAAATGATATTGTTTTAGGTTTACCAATGATGGGACGTCTAGGTTCTGTATCTATTCATACACCTAGTATGGTAATGAATTTAGTTCCACTTCGTATTACAGTAACTCCAAATATAACTCTTGCGGAATTATTGCAACAAGTTTCTAAAGAAATCCGAGATGTACGTCGCCATCATAAATACCGTCATGAGGAATTAAGAAGAGACTTAAAGTTACTAGGTGAAAATCAAAGGTTGTTTGGACCGTTAGTGAATGTTATGCCATTTGATTACGGGCTTAATTTTGCTGGGAAGCGTGGTATTACGCATAACTTATCAGCAGGACCTGTCGATGATTTATCGATAAATGTATATAAACGTTTTGATCAAAAGGAGTTAATGATTCATTTTGATGCGAATCCCGAAGTATATAATGGCGCGGAGCTAGCATTGCATAAAGAAAGATTTATGAATCTATTTGAATTAGTAATAAATAATTATGAGAAAAACGAGTCTATTGGAAAAATAAACATTACTCTGCCTGAAGAAAACCATAAAGTTTTATTGGAATGGAATGAAACGAAGGAAGATGATGAGTTAATCAGTCTACCTATATCATTTGAAAAACAAGTGCAAAAAAATCCAAATAAACTAGCGATTACTTGTGACGGTGTAAACCTTACGTATAAAGAGCTAAATGAACGAGCGAATGAACTAGCACATTATTTAGTAGAAGAAGGCATACGACCAAACCAGTTTGTAGCTTTAGTATTCCCTAGATCAATAGAAATGGTAGTTAGTATGCTAGCGGTCTTAAAGGCTGGTGCAGCATATTTACCAATAGATCCAGAATACCCAGCAGAAAGAGTTAATTATATAGTAAATGATGCAAAACTAGTTTGTATCATAACACATTCATCTGTTTCATCTAAGTTAGTTATAGAAAATGATATGAAAAAAATTGTATTAGATGAAGAAGAAACGAAACTAGCGTTACATACATATTCTCGTATGAATATAGCATGTAAGAATGATGTATCACTTTTAAACCCAGCCTATACAATATATACTTCAGGCTCAACAGGAAACCCAAAAGGTGTAATTGTTCCTATGAGAGGTTTAAGTAACTTTTTAATGGCTATGCAACAAAAGTTTTCATTAAATGAAAATGATCATTTATTAGCAGTTACAACTTTTGCGTTTGATATTTCTGCTCTAGAAATTTATTTACCTCTTATTAGTGGCGCAAGTTTAACAATTGCGCAAAAAGAAGACATACAAGAGCCATCAGCATTAACGACACTTTTACAAGAAGAAAGAGTGACCATTATGCAGGCTACACCGACGCTTTGGCAGGCGTTAGTAACTGATTATCCAGAAAAGCTACAAGGGCTAAACATACTTGTTGGTGGTGAAGCTCTTCCAGCGTATTTAGCAAATAAATTAAAAGAATTAGGTTGCTCAATAACTAATTTATATGGACCAACTGAAACGACGATTTGGTCTACTTTCATGAACATTGATGAAAGTGAAAAGGGTATACCACCTATTGGAAAGCCAATTTGCAATACAGAAGTGTATGTATTGGATGCAGGATTACAACCTGTTCCACCTGAAGTTATCGGTGAATTATATATTGCAGGAGAAGGAATCGCAAGCGGATATTTAGGAAAACCTGCGTTAACGGCTGAACGATTTGTTGCAAATCCATATGGAGAACCAGGGAAGCTTATGTACCGCACAGGTGATCTTGTGAAATGGCGTAACGACGGTGTGCTAGAGTACATGAGTCGCGCAGATCATCAAATAAAAATTCGTGGTTTCCGAATTGAATTAGCTGAAATTGAAACGGTATTACAACGACATGAAAATATTCAACAAGCGGTAGTGATGGTACGAGAAGATCGTCCAAATGATAAACGCATCATTGCGTATATCGTTGCAGAAGAAAAGGAACCGATTAATCTTTCAGAAATTCGTTCTTATGTTTCAGAAAGTTTAGCGAATTATATGATACCATCGGCATTTGTTGTGCTAGAAGAATTACCATTAACGCCAAATGGTAAGGTTGACAGAAAGAAATTACCTGCTCCTGATTTTAATGGAATGAACAATGAGAGAGTTGCTAGAAATCCGAAAGAAGAAATATTATGTGATTTATTTGCAGAAGTACTTGGTGTTTCTCGAATTAACATTGATGATAATTTCTTTGAAATGGGTGGACATTCACTTCTCGCATCTCGTTTAATGGCAAGAATTCGTGAAACGTTAAGTGTGGAATTAGGAATCGGGAAACTATTTGAATCACCAACTGTTGCCGAACTGGCGAAACAATTAAACCATGCAAAAAGTGCAAGACCAGCTATTCAGAAAGCAAGTAGGCCAAATGAAGTTCCACTTTCATTTGCACAGCGCAGGTTATGGTTCTTAAATTGTTTAGAAGGTCCAAGTCCTACTTATAATATTCCGCTAGTCATTCGTATGAATGGAATATTGAATCGGCAAGCATTACAAGGTGCTTTTTATGATGTAGTTGAGAAACATGAAACACTTAGAACAATTTTCCCTAACGTATTAGGTAGTTCCTATCAGAAAATTTTAGATATGGAAAACTTAAATCTAGAAATGGTTATAACTAATACATGTAAAGATGAATTAGAAAGTGTACTTTCAGAGGCGGTAAGATATAGCTTTAACCTCGATTTTGAGCCGGCAGTTCGTTTGCAACTTTTTACAGTGAGTGAAAACGAACATGTATTATTAATTCTATTACATCATATTGTAGGTGATGGCTGGTCATTACAGCCGTTAACGAGAGATTTTACAGCGGCGTATAAAGCACGATGTCAAGGTGACAGAGTTCAGCTGGAGACACTACCAGTTCAATACGCAGATTATGCACTTTGGCAACAGCAATTGCTAGGTGATGAAACGACACCAGAAAGTCTTATTTCAACACAATTAGATTTTTGGAAAGAAGAACTTAAAGGTTTACCAGACCAAATGGAGTTGCCTACAGATTACCAGCGTCCGGTGGAAACGAGTTATCGCGGGGAAACAATTCATTTTCATATAGATGAAGGTATGCATAGTAGGTTAGTAGAGCTTGGTCGTAAAAATGGGGTTAGTTTGTTTATGGTATTGCAAGCAGGACTTAGTGCACTATTTACAAGATTAGGTGCAGGCACTGATATACCAATTGGAAGTCCGATTGCTGGAAGAAATGATGATGTACTTTCAGATATTGTTGGTTTATTTGTAAATACATTAGTGTTACGTACAAATACGTCAGGAGATCCAAGTTTTAAAGAATTATTAAATAGAGTGAAGCAGGTAAATCTTGCAGCTTATGAAAATCAAGATGTTCCATTTGAAAGGCTTGTTGAAGTGTTAAATCCAGTACGTACTCGAAACAGCCACCCGTTGTTTCAAGTTATGTTGGCTTTTCAAAATACACCAGAAGCAACGTTTAATGCACCAGATTTAGAAGCGAGCCTTGAAATTCAAAGCGTTGGTTCTGCAAAATTTGATTTAACATTTGAAATTAGTGAGAGTAACGAGGTTGATGGTACTCCGAACGGTTTACATGGATTACTAGAGTTTAGTACCGATTTATATAAACGTGAAACGGTTCAAAAACTAATAGAACGATTCATTTTGTTATTAGATGATGCAGCTACAAATCCGAATCAATCAATTGGCAGATTAGAAATATTAACTGTAGCAGAGAAAAATACAGTATTAGAAAAGTGGAATGGTGGTTTTCAAATTGCACCAGAAATGACATTGCCACAATTGTTTGAAAAGCAGGCTCATATAAATCCAAATTCTATAGCTGTTGTCTTTGAAGATAAGAAATTAACTTATGAAAAGTTAAATAGAAAAGCAAATAAAATAGCTCGATTCCTAATAGCAAAAGGGGTTGGTCCTGATCAACTCGTTGCTTTAGCGATGCCAAGATCATTAAACATGGTTGTAAGCTTACTTGCTGTTCTTAAAGCAGGTGCCGGATACCTTCCGTTAGATCCAGATTATCCGTCAGATCGTATTTCATTTATGCTACACGATGCGAAACCATCATGTGTATTAACAAATTCAAGTGTAGAAATTGAATGTGATGAGTCACTAAAGATTTTAGTTGATGATGTGAACGTAATGGAAGAAATTGAGAAATATAGTGAAGACAATATTGATGAAATGGAGTGCCTGAAGCCGTTATCTCCTTCACATATTGCTTACGTTATTTATACGTCAGGCTCAACAGGTAGACCGAAAGGAGTTATGATACCTCATCAAAATGTAGTAAGACTTTTAGGAGCAACCGATCATTGGTTCCAATTTGACGCAGACGATGTGTGGACGATGTTCCATTCATACGCTTTTGATTTCTCGGTTTGGGAAATTTGGGGACCTTTATTATATGGAGGGCGTTTAGTTGTAGTACCACATACTGTAAGTCGCTCGCCGAAAGAATTTTTACAGCTTCTTGTTAAGGAAAAGGTTACTGTTTTAAACCAAACTCCATCAGCGTTCTATCAATTGATGCAAGCAGATCGTGAAAATGAAGAGGTTGGTCAAAAACTATCTTTACGATATGTTGTTTTTGGTGGAGAAGCACTTGAACTAAGTCGATTAGAAGATTGGTATAGTCGTCATCCTCATAACGCACCGAAACTTATTAATATGTACGGTATAACGGAGACGACGGTACATGTTAGTTATATTGAGTTAGATGAGAGTATCGTTTCTTTACGAGCAAATAGTTTAATCGGTTGCAGTATACCAGATCTTAAAGTATACGTATTAGATAACTATTTACAACCAGTGCCGCCAGGAGTAGTTGGAGAAATGTATGTTGCAGGTGCTGGACTAGCTCGTGGATATTTAGGAAGAGCAGGATTAACGGCTGAACGTTTTATAGCAGATCCATTTGGTAAACCTGGTACAAGAATGTATCGCACAGGAGACTTAGCGCGCTGGCGTCAAGATGGGACGTTAGATTATATAGGACGTGCAGATCATCAAATTAAAATTCGTGGATTCCGAATTGAATTAGGGGAAATAGAAGCGGTCATAATGAAACACGATAAAGTTGAACAAGTGGCTGTTATTGTCCGGGAGGATCAACCAGGGGATAAACGATTAGTTGCTTATATCGTCGCATCAAATAATGAAACGATTGATACGAATGAAATGCGTCAGCATGCTAGTGGTAGTTTACCAGATTATATGGTTCCATACGCTTTTGTAGTAGTAAATGAGTTACCTTTAACTCCAAACGGTAAATTAGATAGAAAGGCATTGCCAGCTCCAGAGTTTATTGCATCATCATCTAGCCGCGGACCGAGAACACCGCAAGAAGAAATGTTATGTGACTTGTTTACAGAAGTTTTAAGTGTGTCTCAAATTGGAATTGATGATGGATTCTTTGATCTTGGTGGTCATTCACTTCTTGCAGTGCAGCTTATGAGTCGTATGAAAGAGGCACTTGGCGTTGAACTGAATATTGGAACTTTATTTGCAGCACCTACTGTTGCGGGGCTTGCTGAAAGGCTTGAGATTGGGAATGGTCAAAGTGCACTTGATGTATTGCTTCCATTACGAGCAAGCGGGGATCAATTACCACTATTTTGTGTACATCCAGCAGGTGGATTAAGTTGGTGCTATGCAGGACTTATGAAATCTTTAGGAACAGATTATCCAATCTATGGTGTACAAGCACGTGGTATCGCTGAAAATGAAGAACTTCCAAAAAGTTTAGAGGAGATGGCGGCGGATTACTTGAAACATGTTCGTGAAATACAGCCTCATGGACCATATCGTTTATTAGGTTGGTCGCTTGGAGGAAATGTTGTGCATGCAATGGCGGCGCAACTACAAAATGAAGGAGAAGAAGTAGAATTACTCGTTATGCTTGATTCTTATCCTGGACACTTCTTACCGAATACGGAAGCGCCTACTGAAGAGGAAGCGTTAATCGCATTACTTGCTTTAGGCGGATATGACCCAGACAACATGGATGGTAAACCACTTACAATGGAAAGTGCAGTTGAAATCCTTCGTAAAGATGGAAGTGCATTAGCAAGTCTTGAAGAAGAGACTATATTGAACTTGAAAGAAACATATGTAAATTCAGTAGGGTTGTTAGGGAAATATGTACCGAAAGATTATAACGGGGATATTTTATTCTTTAGGTC
>Ga0114954_1000400_pt1 | contig 14934 bp, 16 predicted proteins | sample Porto_4metaG_FD_87299 | JGI IMG/M metagenome (GOLD analysis project Ga0114954, IMG submission 87299) | Marine algal microbial communities from Porto, Portugal - Porto_4 metaG | ecosystem: Host-associated > Algae > Red algae > Unclassified | place: Portugal: Porto | collected 2015-02-02
CCAGGATCAAACTCTCCAATAAAGTTAGTTTGTCTAGCATCTAAAAATAAAAATTGACGTTTCACGTTGTTTGTTTCGTTTAGTTTTCAAAGTTCAATATCGCGTTTCAGCGACTTTTATAATTTAACATTTATCGTTAAATCTGTCAACAACTTTTTTCTTTCGTTCCTGACGACGCTTATTAATTTATCATATTAAACATTCTTTAGTCAACACTTTTTAAAAAAATGCCAAAATAATTTTATCTTGGCATGATATACAGCTTAATTATTACTAATGCAGCAACACCGGGTAAGCCTAATAAACTTGTTACTGTCGCTGTACCTGCGTTAATCGGAATATGAAAATCAAAATATGCCCCTACAACATTTACGATAAAGAGCAATGCTATTCCTAAAGTAACATGAAAAAGTATTTTACCTATAAAACGCAATGGTTTAGAAGAAACACCAAAAACAAGAAAAATAAAAACAAGAGATAGAATACCAACAATAATAATTGTAGAATTCATTTTTTCCTCCTTATGAATGACCTATACATATCTATATGTATGGGACAAGACGATAAAAAAGAACGTTTATCCTATAACTCCAGTCGGCCCATTGTGATAACTTTTCCGCAGCAACATTTTCTTCATACAAACCCATCAGAATCCTCAACGATTCTTTTAAAACGAAATAACCCCTCTACTTTAACAAATAAAAAATAAAAGGTTCTGCTTAAAAAGCAGAACCTTTTACCATTGTTCCATTTTTACAGGGCGACGCTTCGCTTCTTTTAACAAGAAGAAATATTTCGCCTCCGCTATTTTCAAAGAACAAATTACATCTGGAGACGGCTCAACACTTTGTTCAACCATTCTCTTTTGACGTAACCATTCATTCTTTACTTTTTCTAATAGTACAATTAACTTATCGTCATACTCTTTACGCAATTTACCCTTTTTTTGAAAGAACATTTTTGTTTCTCCTCTTATACTTCTCTACGGCCTTCTAGCGCTTTTGACAGAGTTACTTCATCTGCATATTCTAAATCTCCACCAACTGGTAGACCATGTGCAATACGAGTTACTTTAATACCTGTCGGCTTTAAGAGGCGGGATATATACATCGCTGTAGCTTCCCCTTCAATGTTAGGGTTTGTTGCCAATATCACTTCTTGTACCGTTTCATCGTGCAGTCGCTTTAAGAGTTGCGGGATATTAATGTCTTCCGGTCCAATTCCCTCCATCGGGGAAATCGCACCACGTAACACATGATATACACCTTGATACTCTTTCATTTTTTCCATCGCGATTACATCTTTCGGTTCTTGCACGACACAGACAACCGTTTGATCTCGATGTGAATCATCACAAATATAACAAGGATCACGGTCAGTAATATGTCCGCATACAGAACAATACGCTAGATCTCGCTTCGCATTCACAAGTGCTTTCGCAAAACCTAACACATCGTCTTCTTTCATATCTAATACGAAAAATGCCAATCGAACCGCTGTTTTCGGTCCGATTCCTGGCAATTTCATAAAACTATCGATTAATTTTGATATTGGCTCTGGATAATGCATATATCAATATCCTCCTAGAACATTCCACCTGGTAAGTTTAAGCCTTTTGTAAATTTACCCATTGTAGAATTTGAAAGTTCATCAACCTTTTTAAGTGCATCGTTCGTTGCAGCTAGCACTAAATCTTGTAACATTTCGATATCTTCTGGATCTACAACTTCTTCTTTAATTTTCACTTCAAGAACTTGCTTATGGCCATTTGCAATTACAGAAACCATTCCACCGCCAGCTGTACCTTCAACCGTTTTTTCACCAAGCTCTTCCTGTGCTTTTGCCATGTCTTTTTGCATCTTTTGCATTTGTTTCATCATGTTATTCATATTTCCCATTCCGCCACGCATCATATTTAATTCCTCCTAATAATAGTTATTCTTTTATTTCAATAAGTTCTTGCCCTACTAATTTTACTGCTTCTTCTATGAGAGGATCTTCTTTTTGCTCTGGGCTTTCTTCAGAATCCCCGCCTTCGCGTTGTAAAAAGTCCTCACGAATTTTACCCCATTCACTTTTCGGGATAGCAATCATATTTAACTTTTTACTTAGCAATTCAAAAAGAATTTGTTCCAGCGTATCCATTGCTTCACGATTTTCACTCGCCATTTTACAATGAATCTCATATTGAAATGCTAACACATAAGTATCATCTGAAGCCGCTACTGGCTCACTATTTTCTAATAAAACAGCAAATGCCACTTTGTTATACGATTTGAGTCTTCCTAACAACTCACCCCATACGGCTTTCAATTGTTCTAATTCTTGACGCTTCGCCTGCTTCAACACTTCATTTACACGTCCAACAGGAATTTTCATACTTCCCGTTCGCATTGGTTTTGGTGTTGCACGCGTCTCTCTTACTTCAGGTTGCACGCCAGCTGGTACACCATTCTTTTTAACTTGTTCTAATTCTTTCTCCAGTTGCTGCATTCTGTTCATAACCGCTTGTAAACGATCTGCACCGTTTGCTTGCATCATAAACTGCTGACACAGTTGTACCATCACAACTTCTAAGAAAATTCGTGGATGGTTTGTCCACTTCATCTCTTGTTGCCCTTTACTAAGACTATGAATAATCTCATAGATTACTTCCGGCTGCATTTCTTCACTTAACATGCGGAATTGATCATCTACAATTACTCGTTCCAACATATGTTCTAGTTGTGGTGAAGTTTGATATAAAAGCATATCACGATAATAGTAAATGAAATCTTCCATAAATCGAACTGGATCCTTCCCTTTACTCATCATCTCATCTATGATACGTAATGCTCTTGATACATCATTTTCACGTATACATTCTACTAGGTTACCTAAATATTGCTGAGAAACAGAGCCTGTTACAGCTAAAACATCTTCTGTCGTAACTGCATCATCACTATAAGATATAGCCTGATCAATAAGGCTAAGTGCATCACGCATACCACCCTCGGCAGCACGAGCAACAATTTGTAGTGCTTCCTCTTCTACTTGCGTACCCTCATTTGTCACAACCGTCGATAATCTCTCAACAATATCATTTACTGATATTTTTCGGAATTCAAATCGCTGACATCTCGAAATAATCGTAGGTGGAATCTTATGTGGTTCTGTTGTCGCTAAAATAAAGATAACATGTCCTGGTGGCTCTTCTAAAGTTTTTAGAAGAGCATTAAAGGCACCCATCGAAAGCATGTGAACCTCATCGATAATGTATACTTTATATTCTACAGCACTTGGAGCATATTTTACTTTATCTCTTATATCTCGAATTTCATCTACACCGTTATTTGAAGCCGCATCAATTTCTAATACATCTGAAATAGATCCTTGTGTAATTCCTAAACAAGAAGGACATTCATTACAAGGTTCAGCTACCGGAGCATGTTCACAGTTAATTGCTTTTGCAAATACTTTTGCAATCGTCGTTTTTCCTGTTCCCCTCGGACCAGAAAATAAATAAGCATGTGAAACTTTCTCTTGAAGAAGGGCATTTTGCAACGTTTTTGTTACGTGCTTTTGACCGACTACATCTTCGAACTTTTGCGGTCTCCATGTTCGGTATAACGCTTGGTATGACACGAAAATACGGCCTCCCTCAAAGGTTATTATCTTATATATTATAACCCATTCTGTTTATAGATTCCAAAAGTTATTTTCCATACAAAAAACCCACCTTGTATCAAGGTGAGTTTTGTATACATATATAACTGCCGTGCACCTTCTGTCGATTACGTACCATAAGCGTTACTCAAGCAGTTAGCTCGGTTCAGGCACTCCTGCGGCACACGAGAAAACCCGCTTATTGCTGCTTCCTTCCGGACCTGACAAGGTTCACGGGGTCCCGTTGCGCAGGACCCAAACGTCAACACCACTTACTTAAGGCAGACCTTACAGCAACATAACCTCGAGAAGGGATTCGGCCTCGCTAGAGCGGATTGCGAGTATAGGGCACCGCTACCTCCCCGCTTAGCACGGCAAAGTTAAAACCAATATTCGGTTGCCTTCATTAAAGGCATTATCAGTATAACTTGTTTTTTTATAAAATGCAAATGCGTTAATTCTCGTTACTTTTCTCTAATTTTTTTATCGCTTTTCTTTTTTTACGAAGCTCTCTAAAAAAGTTTGTTAGCAACGTACCGCACTCTTCTTCTAATACACCAGTGACTACTTCACATTGATGATTAAAACGTTCATCTGTTAAAAGATTCATTAATGTTCCTGCACATCCGCCCTTCGGATCACTTGCACCATATACAACTCGCTTCACTCGTGATAAAACAATTCCACCCGCACACATTGGACAGGGCTCTAAGGTTACATATAACGTTGCATCTTCTAAACGCCATGTCCCTAGCTTTTTGCAAGCTTCATCAATCGCTAACAACTCGGCATGAGCGATTGATCGTTGCTCAGTTTCCCTTAAATTATGAGCGACACTAATTACCTCACCATCTAACACTATGACTGCACCAATTGGTACTTCTTGTATTTCCTCTGCCTTTTTAGCCTCTTCTATCGCTAGTTGCATAAAATAAATATCTTGATCTTGTTCCATAACCTAGTCCTTTCATCACAAATAAAATAAACCTTTTTCCATTTACTACACGTGGGATAACTTTTATAAATTCAATCCACCCTAAAAGAAAAAGAGAGGGGATTACATATGAAAAACACTGCTTTGCTCATTATTGATATGATTAATGACTTTCAATTTTCCCACGGGCCCATCCTGGCAAAAAAATGCGAAACTATAACAAATCCTATTTTACAATTAAAGAAAACAATGAAAGCCTTCGGCTATCCCATAATTTATGTTAATGACCATTATCAACTTTGGAGATCTGATATTGACCAACTGATTACTCATTGTACAAATGAGTATAGTGAAAATATAATTCATAAGATTGCTCCACATTCTGATGATTACATTTTTATTAAACCACATTACTCTGCTTTTTATGAAACGCCTTTGAATTCTTTATTGGGCTATTTAAAAATAGAAAATCTGATATTAACAGGAGTTGCCGGAAATATATGTATCCTATTTACTGCTAACGATGCTCATATGAGAAATTATACACTGTATGTACCACAGGATTGCATTGCCTCTAACAATGATCAGGACAATCTGCATGCTTTAAAAATAATGGAAGCTACATTGAAAGCAAATATAATACCGTCATCTCAAATAAAAATTAATTAATACATATATCTATTTTCTAACTTTTTATATCAAATTAACCCGCTCGCTTCCCTCTTGTGCTACAATAATTCTGTTTTGTGTTTTTAGTAGTCACGGCAAATCACTGATTGAAAGGAGGAAACAGCGTGACCGGAGTACCATTTATCACGGTTGAAGGACCAATTGGTGTTGGAAAAACTTCACTTGCGAAGGAAATTTCAACTCACATGCAACTCCACTTACTAAAAGAGATTGTTGATGAAAACCCTTTTTTAGGAAAGTTCTATGAAGACATCGACGAATGGAGTTTTCAAACAGAGATGTTCTTTCTTTGTAATAGATACAAACAACTAGAAGACATTAACATAAAGTATTTGAATCAAAGGAAGCCAGTAGTAGCAGATTATCATATATTTAAAAATTTAATTTTCGCATCCCGTACATTAAAAGATTCTCAATATGACAAATACATGCAAATCTATCGTATCCTTACACAAGATATGCCTGTACCAAATGTCATCGTTTATTTAACAGCTAGCCTGGAAACATTACAAAAACGAATCGCAATGCGCGGAAGAGAATTCGAAAAAAATATGGATCCAAATTACTTACTACAGCTCACAAAAGATTACGAAACAGCAATGGATACTTTTAAAAAGGACCATCCAGATATCCCAGTGTTGAAATTTAACGGAGATGATATGGATTTTGTACAAAATCCCGATGATTTAAACGTCATCCTATCCGCCCTTCAAAATACTCTCTTAAAGGAGTCGAAATAATAATGAATTTAAGGCAAAAATATGATATACCGAATGATGCAGTAATTACTATCGCTGGAACAGTAGGTGTCGGAAAATCAACTATGACAACTGCACTAGCTAACGCTTTAGGTTATCGCACATCATTTGAAAAAGTAGATTCTAATCCATATTTGGACAAGTTCTATGCCGATTTCACACGCTGGAGCTTCCACTTGCAAGTATACTTCTTAGCAGAACGATTTAAAGAACAAAAGAGAATTTTTGAATACGGTGGTGGTTTTGTTCAAGACCGTTCTATCTATGAAGACACTGGAATTTTCGCAAAGATGCATCATGAAAAAGGTACAATGACGGAAACTGATTATGAAACATACAAAGGTTTATTTGATGCTATGGTCATGACTCCTTACTTCCCTCATCCAGACTTATTAATTTACTTAGAAGGTTCTTTCGATGATATTGTAGACCGTATTCAAGAACGCGGACGCCCGATGGAGCAGCAAACACCAATTGAGTATTGGAAAGAGATGCACGGACGTTACGAAAACTGGATTAACAACTTCAATTCATGCCCTGTTTTACGATTAAACATTAATGAATACGATATTTTAAAAGATGGCGATTCAATCGAACCAATCATTAAAAAAATTGGCCATTTCTTAAAACAAACACGTAAACTTGTAAAATAAAAAACCCGTGCATATGCACGGGTTTTCCTATTAAATTACTTCTTCTTTGTTGGAGCAATAATTTCACTCTCAGGTTTTCCAGCGTTAATACGCTGACGAACAGTACTTGTACTAATGTCATATGTTTCAGCAATCTCTTTAACAGTCATTTCTTTCCCGTTAATCACTGCCGTTAATACTTTACCTGTACGTTTTGGAGCTGCTTCTTTCTTTACAGCTGGTTTTTCAACCTTTTTTGGCGCCTCTACTTTTGTCGTAGCTTGCTTTACATCACAAGTACAACCACAAAGTTTACGGAATGTATCATCGCTTATAATGCGCGATACATTTGCACCACTGTTTAAAATTCTATTGTTCTTACAGACAGGACATTGTACATAATATAAAGTTTTTCCATCTAAAGGAAACGTTTGTATAATAAGATCCATGTTGACTCCTTTCATATCTATGAAGATAATCATCGGAATATGAGTGTGTAATAAGGACAAAATCGCCTTACACCATACTTTATGATTGGTTTTAAAATAAAAACTCGTTACGTGTTGGTAACGAGTTCTCCAATCTCCACTTATATGCGCTGTTGTCAATTATATCTGGAGGAGGTAGAGGGATTCGAACCCCCGCGCGACTCTCGCCGCCTGTCGGTTTTCAAGACCGATCCCTTCAGCCAGACTTGGGTATACCTCCATATTGACATCAAATATAATATCAAAAGAAAAACAGTTAGTCAACCCTACTAAAATAAATTATGAGGAAAGGAAAATTTTACTTTCCCCCTCCTACATTACAGTACTGACAACGCTCATAATTACCAATCACTCATACCGATGAATGTTTAAATTTACTTAATAACTGTTTTTCCTCCCATATAAGGGCGAAGAACTTCTGGAATTATAATTGTACCATCTTCTTGTTGGTAGTTCTCTAAAATAGCTGCAACCGTACGTCCAATTGCAAGACCAGATCCATTTAATGTATGAACATGTTCTGGTTTTCCGTTTGGCTCACGGCGGAAACGGATATTTGCACGTCTCGCTTGGAAAGCTTCAAAATTACTACAAGAAGAAATTTCACGATATGTGCCATAGCTTGGAATCCATACTTCAATATCGTATTTCTTCGCTGCTGTAAATCCTAAATCGCCTGTGCACATGCTCATAACGCGATATGGCAACTCTAATAATTGTAACACGCGTTCTGCATCATTTGTTAATTTTTCTAACTCTTCATAAGAATCTTCTGGTTTTACGAACTTCACAAGCTCTACTTTATTGAACTGATGTTGGCGAATTAAACCACGTGTATCGCGACCAGCTGAACCTGCTTCAGAACGGAAGCAAGAGCTAAATGCAGCATATCTTATAGGCAATTGCTCTTTATTTAAAATCTCATCACGATGCATATTCGTTACAGGTACTTCTGCTGTTGGAATTAAGAAGTAATCTTCACTTTCAATACGGAATGCATCTTCTTCAAACTTCGGAAGTTGTCCTGTTCCTGTCATACTTGCACGGTTTACCATATACGGAGGTAACACTTCTTCATATCCATGCTCGTCAGTATGAAGATCAAGCATAAAACTAATTAAAGCACGCTCTAATCTTGCGCCTGCACCTTTGTAAAATACGAAGCGGCTTCCTGTTACTTTCCCAGCACGCTCAAAATCTAAAACTCCTAAATCTGTAGCAAGATCCCAATGTGGTTTTGGTTCAAAAGCAAATTCCTTCACTTCTCCCCAAGTACGCGCTACTACATTATCATCCTCTGTTTCACCAACTGGAGCAGATTCATGAGGAATATTTGGAATAGATAACATTAATCTTTCTAAGTCTTCTTCAACTGTACGAAGTTCATTATCAAGATCTTTTACTTTTTCTCCAACTTCACGCATTTCTAAAATTAAAGCTTCTGCATCTTTCTTTTCACGCTTTAATACTGAAATTTGTTGAGACACTTCGTTACGTTTACTTTTTAGTTCTTCTGTTTGAACAAGTAATTCTCTTCTTCTCGTATCAAGCTCTTCAAAACGACCAAACTCCGTTAAATCTTCGCCTCTATGCTGCAATTTTGCTTTTACTTCTTCAAAGTTTGTACGTAATAATTTAATATCAAGCATTATATACTCCTCCTTTTATTTTATAAAATACAAAAAACTCCCGTCCCTATACAAAGGGACGGGAGTTAACCCGCGTTGCCACCCTAGTTGAAAGCATTTCTACTTTCCTCTCAAGTAGAAATAACGGCTCTTCACCGGGAATGTTTACTAATCATAAAGATATTCCACATTCCATTCCAGGATGGATTCACAAACTGTTTCTATCGATTTCCACCAACCATCGACTCTCTATAAGAAACGACATTTGTTACTACTTCCTATCAACACGCTTATTTTATAAAATTGTTACCATCAATTTACTATAATCTTATACAAGTTGCAAGTTACTTACACAACTTTTTTCATTTTAGCTTCTTTTACCATTTCGACAAAGTATGCTGTCACACGATGATCATCCGTTAATTCCGGATGGAATGAAGCAGCTAAAAACTGATCTTGTCTTACCGCTACCATTCGATCGCCGTGCTTAGAAAGTACTTCAACGTTATCAGCAACATCTACAACATACGGAGCACGGATAAATACACCAATAAAGTCTTCCCCCACACCTTTCATTGAAAGTGCGGCTTCAAAACTATCTTTTTGGCGTCCAAACGCATTGCGTTCAACTGTAATATCCATAGCACCAATATGTGCTTCTTCATAGCCAATAAGTGTTTTCGCAAGAAGAATCATACCTGCACATGTACCAAACATTGGTTTACCAGACTTCGCAAATGTACGAAGTGGTTCCATGAAAGCATACTTATCAATAAGACGACGCATTGTTGTACTTTCACCGCCTGGTAAAATAAAACCATCAATCTCTTCAAGTTGCTCTATACGCTTTACAACAACAGCTTCTGCACCACTTGCTTCAACTGATTTTACATGCTCACGAACTGCACCTTGAAGACCTAGTACACCGATTTTCACCATTTTAAAGTTCTCCTTCAATTACCATCCACGCTCTTGCATGCGTTGTTCTGGTAATAACGTTGAAATTTCGACACCTTTCATTGCATTACCCAATCCTTTAGAAAGGCTTGCAATTAGTTCGTAATCTTCATAATGAGTCGTCGCTTCAACGATTGCACGTGCAAATTTCTCTGGGTTCTCTGATTTGAAGATACCAGATCCAACAAATACACCATCAGCACCAAGTTGCATCATTAACGCTGCATCTGCTGGTGTTGCTACACCACCTGCTGCAAAGTTTACAACTGGCAAGCGACCAAGGCGTTTAATTTCAAGTAGTACTTCATAAGGAGCACCAGTATTTTTTGCATATGTCATTAACTCATCTTCACGTAGACTTGCAACTTGACGGATTTCTGCATTGACTTGGCGCATATGACGCACTGCCTCTACAATGTTTCCTGTTCCTGGCTCACCTTTTGTACGAAGCATAGATGCACCTTCTGCAATACGACGTGCAGCTTCTCCGATATCACGGCAACCACATACAAACGGAACTGTGTAATCACGTTTATTTAAATGGTATACTTCATCAGCAGGAGTTAATACTTCACTCTCATCGATATAGTCTACCCCTAATGATTCTAATACACGTGCTTCTACAAGATGACCGATACGGCATTTTGCCATAACCGGAATTGACACCGCACCCATAACTTCTTCAACAATCGTTGGGTCTGCCATACGAGAAACGCCACCTGCTGCACGAATATCTGCTGGTACACGCTCTAATGCCATAACGGCAACTGCGCCTGCTTCTTCTGCAATCCTTGCTTGTTCAGCGTTAACTACGTCCATAATAACGCCGCCTTTTTGCATTTCTGCCATTCCACGTTTTACACGTTCTGTCCCTGTTACATTTGTCATGTACAAAAACCCCCCTAGGTGAATTGCTTTCCCCCGTTAAAGGCGAAAATTAAGAATACTCTTACATTCTACCATTAACTATCAGATGCTTGTCTACTACTTTTTCATAAAGTAGGTATGAAAAATGGGAATAAGAAAAAGCTCCTACAATGAGGAGCTTTTAAAACCAACCTTTTACTGTATCAACAGCACTATTCCATATACCACTAAAGAAAGAGCCGATTCCGCGCATAGAACGAGTAAACCAGTTTGCTTCTTCCACTGCTGATGTTGTTACAAGATCTACTTGTAATGACTTACCAGATAAAAATCCAGGGTCATTCGTATCTTTTGGTGTAATTACCATCTGACCAAGTGCAACACCCTTTTTAATAGGTGCTTCTTGTCCCTTACTTGCTTCTTTAAATTCTGTTTTATAAACATCTTTACTTCCTTTTGGCACTGGAAGTGAAACAACTTGTTTTGTTTGAACCGCTACATCTTTATCTTTTGCATTTTCTACTCTTACTGTTTCTTGTCCTTTTACTGAAGAATCTTTTTTATACATTTGCTTCATTTCAAAGTTAGCAAATCCATAATCATATAACTTCTTCGTTTCATCAAAACGTGCTGTATGAGAACTTGTTTTAATAACTACAGAAATAAAACGCATACCGTTTCTTTCAACCGTACCAGTGAAGCAATCACCGGCTTCTGGAGTTGATCCTGTTTTCAGGCCGTCTACGCCATCGTATTGCTTAACTAAACCTTTTAACATCCAATTCCAGTTATCCATATTAATCGGGTATTTTCCGCCCTCTTGGAATACTTTTTTAGGGATTTTTGCTGTATCTAATGTTTTGGGATAATCCTTAATAAGATGTTGTGCTAAAATTGCGACGTCCCTTGCAGACATTTTATTTTCTTCATCCGGTGTTGTTCCTTCGGGATGCTGTCCTTTTAAATCTTTGTTCGTTAGGCCTGTAGAATTTACAAATTTATAATTTTTCAATCCCAACTCTTTTGCCTTATCATTCATCATTTTTACAAAATTAACTTCTTTTCCTGCCACTGCTTCACCTAGAGCAATTGTTGCTCCATTAGCGGAATAAATCGCCATCGCTTCGTATAACTCTTTTACCGTATAAGAACCACCATTTTCTAGTGGAACATTTGATAATGAACGATCCTGTGAAATCTTATGCGCATATTCAGAAACCTTAATCTTTTGATCCCACTTAAGTTTTCCTTTATCCACTGCTTCATGAACTAAATATTCACTCATCATTTTTGTCATACTAGCAATTGATAATAACTCATCTGCATTCTTTTGATATAAAATTTTCCCAGAATTCGCTTCTACTAAAATTGCCGCACCTGCTTCAATGTTTAGAGCGGCTCCTGTTTCAGCCGATGCATTGCTATATGGTAACAGCATGCTACAAGCTAGTGTAAGCACCGTTACCAAAGCCATGAATCTTTTGCAAAACATACCTTTCACTTTTGCTACCCCCAATATCTATGTACTCACATAACCGTTATTCTAACATAATCAAAAAAAAATAGACAGAGATATCAAATCTCTGTCTATTTGTATATAAGACATTACAACGAGTAGTTTGGAGCCTCTTTTGTAATCTGTACGTGATGAGGATGGCTTTCACGTAAACCTGCACCTGACATACGAATGAACTGCGCATTCTCACGTAAGAATTCTAAATTCTGCGCTCCGCAATATCCCATACCTGCACGTAATCCACCAACTAATTGATGAACTGTATCTGCTAAAGGTCCTTTATATGGTACGCGTCCTTCAATACCTTCTGGAACAAGTTTTTTGTTTCCTTCTTGGAAGTAACGATCTTTACTTCCTTTTTCCATCGCTCCAACAGAACCCATACCACGATATACTTTAAATTGGCGACCTTGGTAAATCTCAGTTTCTCCAGGGCTTTCAGCAACACCAGCAAACATACTACCTAGCATAACAACGTGTGCTCCTGCTGCTAAAGCTTTAACCATATCACCAGAGTACTTAACACCGCCATCAGCAATAACTGGAATACCGTGTTTACGAGCTTCTGTTGCACAATCATAAACTGCTGTTAATTGTGGTACACCAACACCAGCTACAACGCGTGTCGTACAAATAGAACCTGGTCCAATACCAACTTTAACTACGTTTGCACCAGCCTCGATTAATGCTTTCGTTGCTTCAGCTGTAGCAACATTTCCAGCGATAATATTTAGTGCTGGATATTTCGCACGAACTTCTTTTACCTTTTCAATAACACCTTTAGAATGCCCATGAGCTGTATCAAGTACAATTGCATCTACGCTAGCTTTTACTAATGCATCGATACGAAGCATAGCATCAGCCGTTACACCAACAGCCGCTCCAACTAATAAGCGTCCTTGCTTATCTTTAGCAGAGTTTGGGAATTCAATTACTTTTTCAATATCTTTTATTGTAATAAGCCCTTGTAATACACCGTTATTATCAACAAGAGGGAGCTTTTCAATTTTATACTTTTGTAGGATCTTTTCAGCTTCTTCCAGTGTAGTACCAACTGGAGCTGTAATTAACTGTTCTTTTGTCATTACGTCAGAAATTTTGATTGAGTAATCTTGGATGAAACGCATATCACGGTTGGTAATAATACCAACTAATTTTCGCTCATCTAAATTATTTACAACTGGTACACCTGAGATACGATATTTTCCCATAAGATGTTCTGCATCATATACTTGATGTTCTGGAGTTAAGAAGAAAGGATCTGAAATAACGCCGCTTTCAGAGCGCTTTACTTTATCAACTTGCTCTGCCTGTTGCTCAATAGACATATTCTTATGAATAATTCCTAAACCGCCTTGGCGAGCCATTGCAATAGCCATGTCAGCTTCTGTTACTGTATCCATTCCTGCACTAATTAACGGGATGTTTAGCTGTAAGCTTTCAGATAAAACTGTTTTAACACTTACTTCTCTTGGTAATATATCTGACCTCGCTGGTACAAGTAATACATCATCAAAAGTCAAACCTTCTTTAACAAATTTAGATTCCCACATAATTGTTCCCCCCATGATACCAGAAATTATTATTAGTAGCTTATCAATTGGTTAAAATACTGTCAAGGACGTATATATATGTTAGAATTTTTAGACAATAAAAGGAGCGTAATATATGCATCAAACACATTGTACTTGGCAGCAATTAAGTTTCTTTTTTTCATCTCAAAATGTACAACGTTATCTTGCCCGTTGTTATGAAAAATCCTCCATACAAGATGCTGAAAAAAAAAGTTTTGAAAACTGTTATCCCTTTATTTACTACTTAGAACACGGGAAAAATTATTACGAATTATATAAGGCGGCCCCTTTTTCGATTCAACCAATGTTGTTATTTTATGGAATTAGCCAACTATTTAAAGCTTGCTTGTTAACTATTGATCCTAACTACCCAGAATCAACTACTGTTTTAGCTCATGGCGTTACAACTCGTAAACGAAAAAAACAGGGGTATCAATTTTTAGAAGATGAGGTGAAAATACAGAAAAACGGATTATTTACTCACGTTGCAGAACAACTGTTTCACATGAAACACTTAGAAGCGGAGAAGTTTAATATGTTAGAGCTGATGGGGAATATTCCTGAATTACAAAATTTGTTTCGTTATAGTCAAAAAGTATCGACTTTATATAAGATCGATTCAACAAATAAAAATGAGCTCTCCTTTTCAGTCAATATATTAGATCGATTACATATGACTAAAGAGCGATTTTCTCGTTACATCGAAACAACTTGTAAACATTTATCGATACAACACGTAGCTGAGAAAAATAGTGAATCGAATGTGTTTTTTTCGGCGCCTATTCAATCGTGGAATCCTATGTATAGTACTCCTTTATACTATGAGTACCTTACTAATACTTATTACTTACCACTTACGACTAATCCTAGAAATTCTAAACCCATTTTACCTGAGCTCCTCGTTCATTACTTATTGCTCTATAATTTAAGCATGATCTCTAGGTATGAAACTGATTGGTGGTATGACTTACTTGGTAGTTATGGATCTGAAGATTATCCATTTATTTATCAATTCCTTAATATTTCTGCCCAAAAAATACCTTACTATATTTCAGTATTTTTACTATCAGAATCTAATCTATTTCATGGGAAATAAAAAAACACGAGTCAAAGACTCGTGTTTTTTAGTTGCTTGGCGACGTCCTACTCTCACAGGGACAAGGTCCCAACTACCATCGGCGCTAGAGAGCTTAACTTCCGTGTTCGGTATGGGAACGGGTGTGACCTCTCTGCCATCATCACCAA
>Ga0114954_1000403_pt1 | contig 14859 bp, 8 predicted proteins | sample Porto_4metaG_FD_87299 | JGI IMG/M metagenome (GOLD analysis project Ga0114954, IMG submission 87299) | Marine algal microbial communities from Porto, Portugal - Porto_4 metaG | ecosystem: Host-associated > Algae > Red algae > Unclassified | place: Portugal: Porto | collected 2015-02-02
TCCGCTTTCATGTTCTTACTTGCATCCGCCACTTGGCTGCATGAGCGTCGTCTGAAACATAGGCTTTACCTATGTAGCATTCTCCCCATATTGATTTTCTATAGTCTGGTTAATTCTCTAGATTCATACGCTGACCGACCTTCTAATCCTTTTGGTATGGAGCACCATAATACCATCTGGGGCGACTTACTCCCGTATTATGGCTGGTTTCGAGAGTGCTTCGCTGATGTGGTGGTGTACAGATCGTATTACAGCGAAGGATATGCATATGTTGGGTGCTTGTTATTATTACTTCCGTTGTCTATGATTGCAGCAAGGCTATATCGGGACAAATTCAAGATGGATCTAACTTATAGTCCTCCTTTGCCATACCTGATTACAGGGATGTCAGCATTATTTTTAGGAGCTGGACTCCATAACTTATTTACTGGAGGACTAATAATGGAGCTTTTGCCACCATTGAAGCAATTTAGAGGATTAGGACGTTTATCATGGATATATTACTATATCATATTTGTTTTTCTTTCAGTAGGCTTTCATAGAATGTTAAAGAGTATATCGTCGTCGTATCTTAGATTTTTACTTTTTTCTTTGGTCGTGATATTATGGATCTACGAAGCTCAGCATTATCATCAAACTATTTCGGCTAACTATCAGACATATCATACGTCCAATCGCTTTAATGATAGACATATCATTTTAGATATGCTATCATCAAAATCACTTAATCACAATCATTTCCAAGCAGCCTATACGCTTCCAGCTTCTACAGAGGGGGTGGAGAAGATTGATATTCACGATGATTGGTATACAAAAATGTATGCTATGGAATATGCTTATCAAACAGGACTACCGCTGACAACGTGTGTCATGTCCAGAAGCTCTGTCTCCGCTGTGCTCGCTATCCAGCATCTATCAAATCCCCATTATCCGAACAAGAATCCTGTTTTTAAAAATGACCCCCGTCCTTACCTCGTCATTATACAGAATGAGAGGCTATCTGAGTACCAAGACCTATTGGCTAAGGCTCTCATCATAAATAAAAATAAGCATATCAGTTTATACCAGATTATGCCTGAGGATTTATTAAGTTATGAGTATTTCGATGAGGCTGTTATCGATCATTCGATAGATCTTTGTTCGGAAGACCTAGAGCAACGTGGCATCGTATTTGAAAATTTTGATGATGAACCATCTATCAATGGCATTGCTGGACAGGGAGCTTACTACATTAAGGATGGAAGGCGCGCCGTAATCGATCGACAACCTATAAATGTTGACACTACGACTGTTTACTTCATCAGTGTCTGGTATAAGATAGAAGCTGATAAGACTGGAATTCCAGTCTTCTATCTGACAACTTATGATGTGGATGGCCAAGAGATGAATGAAATCAATTTCAGAGATCTAAATGCCGGCAAGCTTATAGTTCATGACGATTGGGTGAGGCTGAAAATTCCTTTCACCATAAACAATGAGGTAGCTGAGGTATCATTATTTGTAAAAGGTCATCATAATACTATCGATAAGATACTTTTGTGTCCAAAGAAACTTAATACGTATTTGGAGATAGAAGGCAGTAAACTTATGTATGCTAATCATACGATAATGACGAAGAGATAACCGATTTATTCTTCTTCGCCCACCAGATCTTCTAATGCACTATCCACCGCATCCGTCAATACGCTGGCTGCAGCTTTTACAGTATCCACGACGTCTCCCATCGCTTCACCTACGGTATTTGTAACTGCACTGATGATAGAATCATCTTGTTTGTCAGTTTGCGAATGATTATCGGATTCTTGTTCTCCCTCATTAATTACATTAGGCGGCGCTTGTTCGGGCACAGGTTGCACAGGAGGTATATTGACAGGTACTTCGATTGTAGATGGATCAGCTGCGTCAGACTTTACATTTTCATCATTTTTGTCAACTATCTTCTCACTGTTTTTGTCTCCTGCCTTCTCACTATTTTTGTTAACAATCTTTTCATCAATGATTTTCTCTTGCTTATTTGAATCTGACTTAGCATTAGCTTTAGTTTTTACTTCTTTCTGTTCCTGTTTCTTCTTTTCTTGCTGAAGTTTCTTTTCTACTGAATCTTTAGTTTTCAGCATCTCATTGAGCTTCTCCTCCTTCGACTTTATTCTTTCTTGAATCATGGCTAATTTAGCTTGCCTAATCTGCATTTCTAATTGGCCCTCAGTCGTTTCAATTCGATTATTCTGGAATTCGATGTCCTTCTTATCCCTATTAATAGAATTTTGCATTTTCTTGATAGCAGACATTAGACCACTATATCTACGATTGACTCGATCTACTGAGTTAGAATCTTTCGCAGTAGTGCCAAATTTCTTCTCTTTAATAAGCTTAAATGTTCCATCTAATTTCTTCCAGACTGATGATCTATCAGATCTTGTAAATTCTGTCTGATTGAACGACCTCTGTAATTCCTTAAGCTCATTAAATATGGGATGAAGGCCTAAACCTTCGTTAATTCTTTTTTCAATATCTTTTAGCTTATCATAAAATACATTGGCGTGGTCCTTAGAGACCTTTGAAAATTCATCATTCAAAGATTTACGCAGCCCTTTAAGCTTTCCGAATAACTGATTCGTGTTTTCTCGTAATTCGTCGGCGTGTTCTTTAAATAGGTTTTTCTCTCTGACCTGTCCTTGTACTTTATCCCAAAATCCTTTAAGTTCTTCCCATAAACCATCATCAAATGACCCAAGTTGATCTACCTTGTCTTTGAAGGTCTGTAATTCAGAATTATATGCTTCTCTCAACTTAGAAGATAGAACTACAAAATGCCACTCTGTCTTAGCTCTATTTACTAAGTCGGTCCTTTCCACCTTGTACTCTTTAGGCAGAATGTCCTCAGTCATAGACAGATCTCTAATCATTTCAGTATAGTTCTCTGGGAAGGACACTGGACCGCCATTTCTCCATAAGTTCATCATCTGATTATAGAAGACTTCTGTTACAGAGGATGCAGGAAAAGCGAATATCTTTACTTTATTTTCCTTATGTATGAGTTCTAAGCCTAATAAATATTTATCGTCTGATTCGTTAGACCCCCAAATGACCATCTTGGTTTTCATAGCTCCTATATTTCTAATCGTTAAAATCTTACTGATCTTCTACACTAAAAGTGTGAGCTTCCAGCCTACGCTCGGAAGCTCACATATCCTATTAAACTCATCTCAATCAAGCAGCTACTAAGCGTAGGCTGCTTCTTTCACTATACCTGATTTAATCAGGTGTTCGCTTATTTGGACTGCGTTAGTAGCAGCTCCTTTTCTTAGATTATCAGCAACAATCCACATATTGAGACCATTTTCAACGGATTCATCTCGTCGAATACGGCCTACGTATACTGGATCCAAGTTTTTGCTATAAAACGGCATGGGATATTCATCATTGTCATGATCGTTTTTCACCACTATTCCGTCTGCTTCTTTCAGCAAAGATATAACCTCATTTAGATCATAATTGTTCGCTAATTCTACATTTACTGACTCTGAGTGTCCACCATCGACTGGGACCCTGACTGCAGTAGCAGTAATCTTAATTGTATCATCGCCCATGATCTTTCTCGTCTCATGCACCAACTTCATTTCTTCCTTCGTATAGCCATTATCTAGAAAGACATCACAGTGAGGAAGACAATTTTCGAATATCTGGTGCGGGTAAGCGTCAGATTCTCTATTCACTGTTCCATCCCGTTCACTGGTATATTGATTTACAGCCTTGGCTCCGGTACCAGTAAATGATTGATAGGTACTGATCACTAATCGCTTTATGCCATACTTATCTTGTAGAGGCGCTAAGGCGACCACCATTTGGATAGTGGAACAGTTTGGGTTAGCGATGATTCGGTCCTCAGGGGTCAGTAAATCTGCATTCACCTCAGGTACCACTAATTTTTTGGTAGGGTCCATTCTCCAAGCAGAGGAATTATCGACGACATAGCTACCCATTTCAGCAAATTTAGGGGCCCACTCTTTAGAGACTGACGCACCAGCTGAGAATAGAGCTATCTGGGGTGCAGCGTCTATTGCCTCCTGCATCCCAATCACCGGATATTCGATACCTCGAAAATTAATAATAGATCCTATGGATCGCTCCGAGGCCACAGGTAAGAGTTCAGATACAGGAAATTTTCTCTCCTCCAATACTTTTAACATGACTTGACCTACAAGTCCTGTGACACCTACTACAGCAATTTTCATTTTATATAGATTTAGCTTAAGCAAAGATAAAATCATCTCAAGTATTATGCTGAATTATTCTCAATTCTTCCAAATAACTTACAGAGATGTCAATCGGTGTAATCTCACGATCACTGCAGCGATTACGTTTTTATTCCTGGAGTGCCTAATTGTCAAAGAAATTTATATCATTTCAAGTGTATGCTTAGTAGATTGAGCAGATATCTATCACGTCTTGTCCATAGTGACTGGTCGCGATATCGATGGTATATTATACGATCTTAGACGACGGTCAAGCACGAACTTGCGAAAGCTGGCTAATACGTAATGTTTGTATAAATAAAGTAAACTAGTTTATCTTAAATGCTACATACCAAAGTAGTTAAACCTTAGTCCAGCTCCTAAGTGACTTTCTTGTGGACCTTCGTCATGCCTGATCTTAGATGGTATTATCCATGCCTTTGCCCCCTCAAATATGCACCATGTTGTAGATAATTAAATAGGTGCTATACCTTAAACTAAGGGCAATTGTGCTACGTACGGTGTTAGATAAAAAACAGTGAAACTGTAGTCTTAGACTGAGACATTTAGAAACTTATCATATCGTCAAGCATTATGTGCGGCATAGTTTTAGGCTGTAAGTGATACATGAGCGGCATCTAACAGTGACCTCACGCCAGAAGCATCGGGAGCTTGGGCATAGACTCGCAGTACTGGTTCTGTGCCTGATGGCCTGACCATAATCCACTCGTCCTCGCTAAGGTAGAATTTAAATCCATCTAAAGTCTCCGTTCTGATGACATCTCTGTTTCCAATGGTTGTGATTTCGTCGTGAGTGCATTTATCGATGATGTCTTTTTTCTGTTCATCTGTGATATGTAGGTCGTCTCGATCGTAGTTGAATGATCCCACTTTATCATATACATCTTGGACAAGTTGTTTGATTGTCTTTCCAGTTTTAGCCATGAATTCCATGATCATTAAACCTACCCAGACACCATCTCTTTCTGGTATATGTCCTTTGACAGCCATTCCGCCAGACTCTTCTCCACCTACTAGCACGTCTTCGTTATTCATAATTTCAGCTATATATTTGAAGCCAATTTTAGTTACTACCACATCAAGCCCGTAGAGTTCAGCTAATTTTTTCATTTTATCGGTCACCGAGAAAGTAATGATGACCTTGCCTTTTTGCTGCCTGTGCTCCTTGAGGTAGTAGAGCAGCAGCAATAAGATGTGATGAGAATCAACAAATGTGCCATCCTCGTCGTACATCCCTATTCGATCAGCATCGCCATCGTTAGCAATACCCAATTGAATATTAGGGTCGGATTTGATAGCTTCCGAGAGCTCAGTCAAATTTCGGTGTATTGGCTCGGGCGCTTGTCCCTCAAAAGAAGGATTATGATCACAGTGAAGTAAGCAGGCTTCAGGGAATAAGCGTTTGAACACATTTTGTCCAGCACCATACATTGCATCGTAGGCTAATTTTATATTGGCCTGTTTTATAGAGTCAATGTCAAAATTAGCGCGAACGTGATCTAGATACATTTGTTCCATATCGATGTAGCTGATCAAACCTTGCTCTTCCAATTTAGATACGGTCGGCATAGAGCCAAGCGGGTTCTCAGGAATGATTGTTTCTACATTAGTGATATCCTTAGGTATTGTGGGCCCACCTAATGACGATTTTAGTTTGAATCCGTTATAACTTGGTGGATTGTGGCTCGCAGTGATCACTATACCAAGATCAGATTCTGTTTTGACTACAGCTAGACTCACCATTGGAGTAGAGACGAATGACTTATCAAGGACTACATGAATACCAAAATTACCTAAGACAGAGGCTGCTGTATGGCAGAACATCTCGCCACCGAAACGGCAGTCATAACCAATAACTGCTTTTTTCATATTCTGTTTCAGCATCCATTGAGCGGTAGCCTCGCTCACCCGTTTTACATTGTCGACCGTATAGTCTTTAGCTATGATGGCTCTCCAGCCATCCGTACCGAACTTAATTATATTCATGCTCTTTCATTTCCGTTTTGATGATTCTAATATTATAAAATATATTGGCAATCAGAAATATAAGCTCATGGGATAAGGATTATCATTTAAAATATTAAGCAGTAGCTGATTACATATTATATTATTTCGTAATATTACATGATGAATTCAGTTATTGACAGCTACAGATTAAAAGGACTGCGGCAGCAGATGGTCTCCAACCTCAAACGTAAAGGGGTCAGCGATCCTCAGATATTAGCCGCTTTCAATAATATCCCGAGGCATTGCTTCTTAGATGAAGCCTTTGCCGAGTGGGCTTATAAGGATACTGCTTTCCCTATAGGAGCTGGACAGACTATCTCTCAACCTTCCACAGTGGCCCAGCAGACTGCCTTACTTGGAGTGAAAAAGAAAGATAGAATCTTAGAAGTTGGGACTGGATCTGGCTATCAAGCATGTGTATTAGCATCATTGGGTGCTAAAGTTTATACCATAGAGCGTCAGGAAGAGCTATTTATGCGTACTTCTAGACTTTTGACTAAAATTGGTTTTAATCATATCAGGACATTGCTTGGTGATGGTTATCAAGGAGCTGAAAGATTTGCCCCATTTGATAAAATCTTAGTCACTGCAGCATGTCACATGATACCTAAAAAGCTCATAAGCCAACTGAAAGATGGAGGCACAATGGTCATACCAGTGAACGATGAGGTGGATAATCAAAAAATGATGCGCATCGTTAAGATTGGTGACCGAATAGAGATAAAGGAGCACGGGCACTATAAATTTGTACCTATGCTTAGCGGTATTAAGTCAACTCTATAAACTAAAATATTACAAGACTTTTGAATGCTAATACTTAGCATTGCGTATGGGTAGATTTCAATCTACCTTCCGTCCTTTTGGCTTTTTAACTTTGTATTTAGTTTTTTTGATGTTATCTACATCTACGAGCAAAGCTGCATATGCACTTTTGCTCGGGGTATCGTATACCTTATCTCCATAAGTGACCAGTCCTGACCGCACACTCCATTTCTTTGCCAATAATACAAATCTACCATTTGCTTTTTCATTTGGTCCAAACATTAGATGTTTACCATCTTCAAAGCTGATAGCAAATCGATCTTCTTTTGGTATAAACATAAGTATACCCGGTGTATCCTTTTCAAAGCGCAGTTCTTCGACGTGAGTACCTCCGGAAATTTTAATTTTTCCGTCAGTAATTTTGGCTTCCTCGCGACTTAGCTCCCTGACTAATACAATATCTTCTGATAAGTAAAACTGTATTTGCTCTAGATCCTGCTTAGTCCAATCAAAATCATCTTGCAGCTGCTCTGTAAAGTAATAGAGCTTCTTACTGCAAGACTGCGTCGTTATGACTAATAAAAGTAGTAGAATGGTACTAAGGCTTTTCATGATGTTTAAAGTTTAGAACTAAATAAATTATCAGTAGCTGTAAAGAATAATGATTCGCTCAGATGTCTTATGCGTAGTTGGTATGGCAAGTACATTTGTATCCATATGTGATATCCATATAGGCTCATATTACTTTCGTTCATGCCATTCAGAGTATAAGACTTTGATTCATTTTAATAATTATTCACGTATGCGGGTCATTTATAATAGTTAAAGAGTATTCTTTTATCAGTGACATAATATATTAGAAAGGTAGGATCACTTTGATTATCAGTCCAGGTGTTGTGGGTGTTTTAACAGCATTCTTAACTTTTAACATTTTATTTTTAACGTATGGCGGTAATGGTACTACAACTTGTCAGTCTTGTTAGGTATTAATGTTTACCGCAAGTCACCTGAAGGCTATACCATAGGTAGATAGATTGCGATTCATCTCTTCTGAGCGAAGAAATTTTTCATCAATGACGCACACTCCGCATGAAGCAAACCAAAGGCGGTTTTGGTTTTTGGATGCAGCATTTCCTTGCCGTAATTCATGAAGCCGTTCTTGTCATCGGCGGCTCCATACACGATACGCGAGATCTGAGACCATCGGAGTGCCCCGGCACACATCGGGCAAGGCTCAACAGTGACATAGAGCTGACAGTTATGTAAGTATTTACTTCCGAGATAATTAGCTGCAGCCGTGATAGCGATCATTTCGGCGTGAGCAGTCACATCGTTAAGCATTTCTGTTTGGTTATAAGCTTTAGCTACTATTTGATTATTGCATACGATGATAGCTCCAACTGGGACCTCACCAGTCTCGATTGCGAATTCGGCCTGATCTATCGCTTTCTTCATAAAATACTCATCCGTATATAACTCCATAGCTCAACGAAGATCAAAAATCGTTCTGATATTCTTTACGAAATGGAACAAAATTGGCTTTCTGTTCATTCACATTTTTAAGTTTATTTATCTTTGCGCATGGAATCACCACAACAGCCAGTCTTATCCAATATCCACGAAGCATTGACCTTTGAAGATGTCTTATTAGTGCCATCATATTCTGAAGTACTCCCCAGAGAAGTTGAAATTAAAACAAAACTCACGCGAGATATCACGATCAATGCACCTATCATAGCAGCAGCTATGGATACTGTCACAGAGTATGAGCTGGCTATTGCGATGGCTAGACAAGGTGGCTTGGGTTTCATTCATAAGAATATGTCAGTGGAAGATCAGGCTGAGCAAGTCAGAAATGTGAAGCGATCGGAGAGCGGTATGATCATAGACCCTGTGACATTAAAATCTGGATCGTTAGTTGGTGACGCCTTAGATCTCATGGCTAAATATAAGATTGGAGGTATACCTGTGACAGATGATCAGAATCGGCTGATCGGCATCTTGACTAATCGAGATCTTAGATTTGAGAATGATGCAACTAAACCAGTGGAGTCCATTATGACTCGAGATAATCTCATCACAGCACCTTTAGGCACGACATTAGACCAAGCAAGAAGAACTCTGCAAGAATTTAAAATTGAAAAACTACCCGTCACGGATGCCGATAATAAGTTAGTAGGACTGATAACTTATAAGGATATTCTGAAAGAACAGAACTACCCTAAGTCAGCTAAGGATAAACACGGAAGACTAAGAGTAGGTGCTGCAGTAGGTGTGAGTTCAGACACCTATGAGCGAATAGACGCATTAGTTAAAAAGGAGGTAGACCTCATCTGCGTTGATACGGCTCACGGTCATTCTAAAGGCGTATTAGATACTATAGCAGAGATCAGGCGGCAGTATCCAGATTTACAAATTGTAGGAGGTAATGTGGCAACAGCAGAAGGAGCTTTAGCTCTTGTAGAAGCAGGAGTAGATGGGGTCAAAGTGGGGGTAGGGCCTGGCAGTATCTGCACCACCCGAATCATAGCTGGTGTAGGAGTACCCCAGCTATCAGCAATTTACCACGCTAGCCAAGCGCTGATTGGTACTGGAGTCCCCATAATAGCTGATGGCGGCATCAAATACACTGGCGACATAGCTAAGGCATTAGCAGCAGGGGCTAACACCATCATGGCTGGCTCACTATTCGCAGGAACAGAAGAAGCACCTGGAGAGACGATTATTTTCCAAGGCCGAAAGTTTAAAGTCTATAGAGGTATGGGATCACTTGGAGCTATGGCACGAGGATCTAAAGACAGATATTTTCAAGATGTGGAAGATGACATCAAAAAGTTAGTGCCTGAAGGCATCGAAGGTCGAGTACCCTATAAGGGCACCGTTGCAGAGGTTATGGTGCAATATCTTGGTGGCCTCAAAGCTAGTATGGGCTACTGCGGCGCAGCTACGATAGAAGGCATGAAGGCTGCTCGAATGGTCAAAATCACTAACTCTGGAATTAATGAGAGCCATCCCCACAACATTACGATCACGAAGGAATCTCCTAATTACTCCATGAGAGGATGATTAAAATGGTAATGCATTATAAATCAGCCCTTTAATTGTTAAAGTCTGGTACTTCAGAAGCTATTTAACACTAATGTGAATTACTTTACTGATTAAATCTTCTACATTTACCTATACCTTAAAAGAGGTGGGAGTCAATTAATATTCGTGTAGTCTGGATCCGCTTCTTTCTTTACAATGCTGACATAGGTTATCCATCACCTATCCTCTAATAATTATAGAAATACATCTGAATCTATCTTACTGTAAGAGAGGCGTAGCTCTTCCTTATGCACTATGTATTTTATTAATCAAATTCATTAAATTCATAACATCTTTAATATGAAATGCCTATTCAATAATCCCCGGCATATTCCTACAAACCGGAGTAATAGCCCTACGTTTCTAAAATTTATAAGTTTTGCGTTTAGTTTGAGTTTCATGCTTCTATTTAGTAGTGTGTCACATGCTCAAGCTGAATACGCAAATATCTTCGAAACCGGTGTCGGACCTAATACAGGAATTGGGACATTCAGCGCTAACTGCGCGGGACAGCCCGATTTTGAAATAGAAGTGACTGGTGATCTAGCTGCTGGTGACACTAGCATACCTGGCTCAATCTCAGGTGATGGGACCTTCGGGATATCTGATGCCCCCGCTTTCGAATCCGTATATGGTGGTTCAGTAGCTACTGCTGATAATATCGAAGTGGAGGTGGAAGGTGCGCCAGGTGCGGCAGGGCAGCCTATTACTAACACAGTCGTGACTACCCTTTATTTTGGGACAAAAGCATCCCCTGAGCCAACTGTACCAGGGGCCTTAGGTTTCATCATTGCGGATGTAGAGCAAGATCAAGTCATCGTCTGTGCATTAGATGCCAATGGTGATCCAGTCCCGACATCGGTGATAGCTGGATGGTACAGAAACAGTTTTGATGGAGATGTCGCCGATACTGGAGTCAGTGGTGGTATTGGATGTACTAATGCGGATGATCCTTATACAGACCCAGTATGGGATGCTAGTACGGGCACTCTCGTCGGTGGTTATTCTCCTGTATCTGGAGTAAAGCAAACGGTGTATTCTTCTGAGCTGTGTGATAATGAGGCAGGTTCCGCTTGGTTCGTCGTAGATATCCCGATCACTCAGCTCATTCTAAAGTCACAAGCTCTAGGTGAGGCGCCTGACGATCCGTCGCAACACTTTCTAATTGCATCACTATGCGAAGAATTTGACTTAGCATTAGAAAAGACACTTAGCAGTACGCCCCCATTTATGCCAGGTGATCAAGTGACTTTTGACATTGAGGTATTTAATCAAGGAACTTTAGATGCTTCTAATATAGAAGTCACTGATTACATTCCTACAGGTATGACACTGGTCGGAGGAGGCCCTTTCACTGGCGCGGCGGCTAACACTGCAGTAGCGACTATTACCTCACTGCCAGCAGGGACATCCACTACAGTTACCATAACATTAATGATTGATAGCAACTTCACGGGTACGACAATTACGAATACAGCAGAAATCACCGATGTGGATAACACGTATACTTTTGGTACGGAGATGATCACATTCGCAGATGAAGATAATCCTATAGCAGTCCAACAAGGGACTAATGATGATGTCACAGAGTTAAATTCGAATGGAGATATAGATGACGAAGCTGCTAATACTCCAGGCGCGGCAGATAATCCAAACGATATTGATGACTATGATTTAGAGCAAATTATTGTAGTTCAAACCTATGATTTGGCTCTAATTAAAGTAGAGACCTCCTCTGGACCATATGCTGCGGGAGAAGATGTCACATTTGAAATACGAGTATGTAATCAAGGCACATTACCTTCAGGTTCAGTAGAAATAACAGATAATATTCCAGCTGGAATGATGCTGAGTGGGGCAGATACTAATAATTGGTCTGGTATGCCAGATGGACCAGTCACCAACATGCTTAATAATATTTTGCCTGGTCAATGCGCTTCAGTGAATATTGTGCTAACAATTGATCCAGACTTCATGGGGACTAACATCATAAATAATGCTGAGATCTCAATGGATGATGGTAACGATATAGACAGTACGCCAAATGATAATTCTCAACCAGATGATATAGCAGATGATAATGCTTTAGACGAAGACGCTGCTGATGGCGGTGATGATGAAGATCCGGAGCAAATCACAGTCGAACAAGTTTATGACTTAGCATTGACTAAAGTAGAAACTTCGGCAGGACCCTATACCCCAGGTGATGATGTCAGTTACCGAATAAAAGTTTGTAATCAGGGAACGCTAAACTCAGATGCGGTGTCAGTGATTGATAACATACCTGCAGGCATGACGCTAAGCTCATCTGATGCTAATAACTGGACAGGACCAATAGCAGGTCCAGTCTCAAAAAGCATTGCCCAGATTCTGCCTATGGAATGTGATTCTATAGATATCATCTTGACGATAGATGACTCATTCATGGGAACGAGCTTAATTAATAATGCCGAGATCGGTAGTGACAGTGGTAATGATATAGATAGTACTCCAGGGGATAATTCTCAGCCAGATGATTTAGTAGATAATGATGCTGAAGACGAGGATGCTGCTGATGGCGGTGATGATGAAGATCCAGAGCAAATCATGGTCGAACAAACATATGACTTAGCACTAGTCAAAAAGGAGACTTCAGCAGGGCCCTACTCCGCAGGTGATGATGTGAGCTATCAAATATCTGTCTGTAATCAAGGCACGCTGAACTCAGGTGCTGTGACAGTAGCTGATAATATCCCGGTGGGAATGACACTCAGCGCCTCGGATGCCAATAATTGGTCAGGTCCAATAGCTGGCCCGGTCACTAACAGTATAGCCCAGGTCGCACCAATGACCTGTGATACCATTAATATCATTTTGACGATCGATCCTTCCTTCATGGGGACGAGCATAATTAATAATGCGGAAATCAGAAGTGATAGCGGTAATGATGTAGATAGTACCCCAGGCGATAATTCTCAACCAGATGACTTAGTTGATGATGATGCCTTAGATGAAAACGCTGCTGATGGCGGAGATGACGAAGATCCAGCATTGATCCAAGTAGAGCAAATATATGACTTAGCGCTGACTAAGGTAGAGGAAAGCACTGGTCCATACGGACCTGGAGATGATGTGACGTATAAAATCACTGTGTGTAACCAAGGTACTATGATGTCGGGAGCTGTAGAGGTGACAGATGATATACCTGCTGGAATGACATTGAGTACGGCGGATAATAATAACTGGTCAGGCATGCCATCAGGTCCAGTGACTAATATGATCAGCGATATCACTCCTACGACTTGTGAAGAGCTCCTTATCATACTGACGATAGATGAGGACTTCACGGGAACGACACTTGTCAACAATGCCCAGATCTCTGATGACAGTGGAAATGATTCTGATAGCACACCTAACGACAACTCTCAACCTAATGATTTCGCAGATGATGATAACTTTGATGAGATGGATGGTGGAGATGATGAAGATCCAGAGCAGATTACAGTGGTACAATTCTTTGATTTAGCACTCATCAAGCAAGAGACCTCAGCTGGCCCCTACCTTCCAGGTGATGATGTGACTTTCACGATCACTGTAGAGAATCAAGGCACGATCACAGCCAATTTCTTTCAAGTGAAAGACAATATACCTGCAGGTATGACTCTCAGCACTTCTGACAGTAACGGCTGGGCAGGACCTGCTACTGGTCCTGTGACTAATAATGTGATCATGACGCTCGAGCCCGGCATGACAAAAACGATCGAGATTATACTGACCATAGACCCTGCCTTCACAGGAACTACTATTACTAATAATGCGGAGATCTCTGCGGATGATAATGATGATGTAGACAGCACCACAGACGACAACTCTCAACCAGATGATTTTGCAGATGATGATAGTCTAATAGAAACGGATGGCGGTGATGATGAAGATCCAGAGCAGGTAGATGTTTGCTTTTGTGATGCGACTGCGGATGCTGGCCGAATGGAATTTCCAGCCACCAGCGAAGGTTGCTTAGATATGATGGGTAGTACAGTCACGCTGATGGGCGTACCTAATGGTACGGCTGTCATTCCTGCTGGCTATGTGTTGGGCTATATACTGACGGAGGGCGTAGATTTCGGTATAGTAGCAGTCGGGCCGACATCTACCTTCGTAGTGGATATTCCAGGATGGTTCACAATTCATCCGATCGTCTATAATCCTGACGTGTTGGATTTAAATACTTTCGCTGACAATGGCTTGACCATATTTGATGTGGAAGACCTGCTGGCAAATGATCCATGCTTATGTGGAGATGTAGATAAGATCGGTGTAGAGCTAGGCTCTTATTTTTGCTGCCTCGATATGCTGCAGATTGATATGAACCCTGTGCCACCCTTATTACATGATGCTAATATTGGTTTGATGTCGAAAGGGACAGTGAATATGCCGTCATCAGCAACGTACTTCACAGGAGGTCAGTTTGTGGAAATGCAATCAGGATTTGAGGTTATTCAGGGTTCAGTCTTCGAAGCTTCAATCGCCCCGTGCGCTGAAACTGGAAATTGATAGGCCTCTCATAAAATATAAGTTCTTAAAATCTCTTAAGCCTGCCGCTCCTACGGCAGGCTTTTTTGGTTTGGCGCGCTTTATAATGTTTATACCTCATCAGGCATGTTCAGTAGTAGTAATTAAATTTAGAAGTAAGAGAACTGTTGGTCAAGCTGATATGACTTTAGCACTTTTAGGTCAAAATCTGTACAAATACTTGGGTATAATTTAA
>Ga0114954_1000408_pt1 | contig 14760 bp, 12 predicted proteins | sample Porto_4metaG_FD_87299 | JGI IMG/M metagenome (GOLD analysis project Ga0114954, IMG submission 87299) | Marine algal microbial communities from Porto, Portugal - Porto_4 metaG | ecosystem: Host-associated > Algae > Red algae > Unclassified | place: Portugal: Porto | collected 2015-02-02
CGCACATCCACGGCGACAACGGCCTTGGCAACATCGAGTTGCCCGACGTTCAGGGTAAGGCGGAGGCCCGCAGCGCGGCTCAGTTTATCGTCGATACGGTCAACACCCGCCCGGGCGAGATCACCCTGGTCGCGGTAGGCCCGCTCGGCAACCTCGCCGCCGCCCTGCAGATCGATCCCGGCATCACCGCCCGGGTGAAGGGCGTCATCGTCATGGGCGGCTCCATCCGGGAAGGCGGCAACGTCACGCCGGTAGCGGAAGCCAACATCTTCAACGATGCCCACGCCGCCTCGCGGGTGCTAAGCGCCGATTGGCCGCTGACCCTGGTCGGGCTCGACGTCACCCATCGCTGCGTGCTGACCCCTGCGCACATGGCCCGCATCGAAGCGGGCCAGGGTGAGCTGGGCCGACTGCTGGCGGGCAGCTACGCGTTCTATCGTGAGTTCTATCGCCAGGCGCTTGGCATCGACGGCTGCTGCCCCCACGACAGCCTGGCGCTGGCCTGGCTAGTACGCCCGGACCTGTTCACGACCCAGCGTGGCCACTTGAGCGTCGTCACCGACGGCCTGGCCGAGGGCCAGACACTCTTCGCCCCCACCGGCCGTGCCTTCATCCAGCAGCGCTGGTCCACCGGCCCGGAGATGGACGTCTGCCTCGGTGTCGATGGTGACGCGGTCAGCGACTGGATCGCCGACACCCTGGCCTGACACGGGGCACCCGAGCCGGCCTGGAGGAACTCCCACCCGGGGCACACAGAGACGCCGCCACCCGCGAGGGCTGGCGGCGTTGTCTATCGCGCACCTGGCTGATCAAGGTTCATCCAACGATCGCGGTGCGAGGCCAATCTCGAAAACGTTTCCAGGCTCCCTGCGCCGCCCGCGATCGGCCAATGCCTAGCGATCGCATCGACGGCCGGCCCGGCGAGCTACCCCGTGCGGAACGCTTGCGGCCAGGTCGGCGGCACCAGGTCGCGGACTACCACGTCACTGACATTGGCATGCTCCGGGCCCTGGTGCAGCCACTGCACCACGTCTGCCACGGCTCGAGGAGCACCGCACAACAGCACTTCGACCCGCCCATCGGGCAAGTTGAAGGCGTGCCCGGTCAGCCCCGCTGCCAGGGCACGCTGCTCGGTGGACCAGCGATAGCCGACGCCTTGTACCCGGCCGCTCACCAGGGCCTTCACACAGACCGCATCATCGGCAGACATCAACGCGTCTCCTTGGTGTTCGGTGCGTCGAGCGAGCGCCACTCTTCGGTATCCGGCGCATCGGGCGAGCGCTCCTCATTGGTATCCGGCGTATCGGGCGAGCGCCCCTCATTGGTATCCGGCGCATCGGGCGAGCGCCCCTCTGCCGGACCATCGGCAGCGCCTGCCACTGCCCCCACGCCCGACTCCGCCGGGGGGCCGTGCTCGTCTCGCCGGCCTTGCTCCAGCGCGGCTTCGTCCTCACGCTCACGCTGCTCTTCATCGAACACCTGCTGTTCGCCCTTCGACAGGGCGTCACGCACACTCTGCTGGTCCATCAACTCTTGCTTGACCAGTACCGCACTGTTGCGCGGGATGACCGGCTTGTGCCTCGCCAGCAGGTGGCATTTGGTGAAGGCGGCGCCAAATAGCAGGATCAACGAGGAGTAATAGACCCACAGCAGGATGACCACGACCGAGCCTGCGGCGCCATACGTCGAAGCGGTGGCAGTATAGGCAAGATACATGGCGATCGCGGACCGCCCGATGGCGAACAACAGCGCTGTGACCACGGCCCCCACCAGAACGTCTCGCCAGCGCAGCACCACATCGGGCAACACCTTGAAGATGGTCGCAAACAAGGCCGCGATCACGCCGAGCGAGACCATGAACTCGGCACCCTTGGTCAGCAGGCTGACGTAGGGCAGGACATCATGGGCGGCCTTGAGCGCTGCCCTGACGAAGACCCCGAGGCCAAGTGACACCAGCAGGATGAAACCGATCGACAGCACCACGGTCAGCGACAGCATGCGGTTCTTGATGAAGATCCACAGGCTATTGCTGCTAGGCCTCGCGGCCACGCCCCAGATGGTATTGAGGGAAAACTGCATTTGTCCGAAGACGGTCGTGGCGCCGACCGCCAGGGCACCGAAGCCAAGCAGCGTCGGCATCAGGCCCGACTGATCGATGCTGGACTGAGCGACCGCCTGCTCGATGGCGGAAGCGGCATCGGGCCCCATGGTGCCCTGCAGCTGGGCAAAGATCTGCCCCTGGGCGGCCTCCTCCCCCAATACGAACCCGATGACCGTGACGGCAATGATCACGGTCGGAGCCAGAGAAAACAGCGTATAGAAGGCCAAGGAGCCCGCATAGCTGAAGGCATTGCGCTCGAGCCACAGCGCCACGGCGCTACGCAGCACGCCCCACCAGAACTGCACAAAATTGATAATCATGGCGTTCCCTACCGATTATTTGCTGTCAGCATACCGAAGTAGGCCGTTGAGAGGTGGCTCACAAGCGAAAATCCGGCGCATTGCAGCGGGTGATCGTCGCCACCATAATGGCGATACCTTTCGATCAGGAGCGTCCCATGAGCCCACCGCCGAACACCGCCTCGCCCGGGGGCGATTTCGATTGCCTGGTGTTCATCGGTCGTTTCCAGCCGCCTCACCTTGGTCACTTGGCGGTCATCCGCGCGGCACTGAAGCGGGCTCGCCAGGTCATCGTGCTGGTCGGCTCGTCCTGGCAGGCGCGCTCGCTACGCAACCCCTGGCGCTTCGATGAGCGGCGCACCATGTTGCGCAACGCCTTCGACGACGACGAGAACGCCCGGCTCGAGATCGCCCCGCTGCTCGACGCCTTGTACAACGACGACGTCTGGGTTCATGACGTTCAGCGCAAGGTCCGCGACCTGGCGCACCCGGAAGGCGCCAGGTTGCCCCGTATCGGCCTGATCGGCGCCAGTCGCGGTCAGTCGAGCTACTATTTGTCGCTGTTCCCTCAGTGGGAGTCGGTCAGCGTGCCCCTGGTGGAGGCAATATCGGCCAGCCAGATTCGTGAACGTCTGTTTCGCTCCCAGGGCTCGGCGGTGGAGTATCTCTCCACCAACGCCAGCCATGACCTGCCGCCGGCGGTGGTCTCGAGTGTGCGTAGTTTCATGGCCACAGACCCCTATCGCCAGCTCGAGGAAGAACAGCAGCTGCTCGATCAGTATCGCTCGGCCTGGGCCCAGGCTCCCTATCCGCCGATCTTCGTCACCGTCTGCGCCGTGGTGGTGCAATCGGGTCATGTTTTGCTGGTGCGCCGTACCTCGGCGCCGGGCAAGGGACTGTACGCCCTGCCCGGGGGCTTTATCAGTTCCCAGGAACGGCTGATGGACGCCTGCCTGAGGGAACTGCGCGAACGCATTCGGCTGAAGGTACCGGAACCGGTGTTGAAAGGCTCGCTCCGCGGTCAGCGACTCTTCGATGAACCCCATCGCAGCTGGCGCGGACGGACACTGGCCGAGGCCTTCTACTTCGCTCTGCGCCCGGATCAGAACCTGCCGCGGCTAAAGCCGGTGAAAGGCGGAGACCATGCCCGCTGGGTGCCGCTGGCAGAGCTCGAGCCCGAGAGCCTGTTCGAGGATCACTTCTTTATCATCCAGAACTTTCTCGGGCTGCCGGCCGATCATCGCAGTTAGGCCCCGCGATCTTTCAACTACCGGTCGACACAGACTCGCCGCACACCGCCGGAGTCTGGCCGGCATCATCCTGCTGGGCATCAACCCGACACTCGATGACATCCACTCCGGCAGAGTGCCCCGGGATCATGACGTCTTGCCGGTCGACGAGCCCCGTGCCGGCAGAATTCGCACACCGACCAGGTTCACACCTAGCTCGGCAGCGAACATCCTCCTGCCATTAAGCGATCACGAGACCCGCTCGCGTATACGCTGGCACCGAGGTCGAACCGTGTCTCAGGCCTTGCACAAATTTCCGGCACAAGCCCCGACCTCAGGCCTCGAGAAAGTCCCGGGGCAGTTTCATCATCTGCCGCCACAGCTTCTCGACGCCGGGCTTGTGGACCAGCGAGCACCGATATAGCCGGATCTCGAGTGGCACATCCCAGGCTTCACCGGCCGCCCTCACCACGCGACCCTCCTTCAACTCCTGTCGCAGGCAAAAATCCGGAATCCAGGCCATGCCCACCCCCTGCATGACCATGCCCTTGAGGCCTTCGGCCATGGCGGTCTCATACACCGTGCGCAGACGCATTCGGGCCGGATCGTTCTTCAGCAGCATTCTGACGCTGCGGCCAAGAAAGGCGCCCTGGGTGTACGCCAAGTACGGTATCGATTCCTTGCCATCGAGGGGGAAACGCGGCGCGCCCTCGCCATCGGGCACACACACCGGGATCATCTTGACCTGGCCGATCGAAAACGACGGAAAGACTTCTGCATCGAGCTGCATGCTGGCATACGGATCATAGTAGGCCAGCATCAGGTCGCAGTTGCCCTCCCGCAACACATGGATGGCTTCACCGACGTTCATCGCCAACAGTCGCGTCGGTAACTCGCCGACGCCCTTCTGCAAGCGCGAGATCCACGGCGGAAAGAAGCTCAACGCCAGTGAATGAGCGGCGACGATATCGAGGGCCTCATTGGCCATGGCGAGCCCCCGCAGGTGCCCCAGGGACTCAGTGAGCTGCTCGACGATGTTACGCGCCGTGACCAGGAACAATTGTCCCTGTGGCGTCAGATCGATCGGCGTCGTGGAGCGGTCGACCAGGGTCACACCCACGGCCTGCTCAAGGGAACGGATTCGGCGGCTGAAGGCCGGTTGGGTCACATGACGCTGCCGGGCCGAAGCGGAGAAACTGCGGGTGTTGGACAACGCCACGAAGTCTTCCAGCCATCTGGTTTCGAGATTCACCAGCGCTCCTGTCGCCCGGCACTGAGAGAAGTCAGTGCGTCCTTGCCATCGACCCCGGCGCGGTCACCGATGCCGTCGAAAACACGCTAATTTACCCCAAAGCGCCGCCGCGCCCAAGCCTGTCGGCCCCGCGGCTTTCCCCTGCTGCCCCACGCCTTGCTACCCAGGGCGAGCGCCGGCACGTCCCGGCGCCGTTGCAGGATCGATACACGCCATGGGGAGGAGTGAGAATAGCGTCCAGCCGGTGCCCAGAGCGGCGCCCTTTCGCTCCGACCCACATTGCGGCCATCACTGAATCGGTGACAGCAGATAGGCGGCCCGAGACACCAGCTTGCGCCACATCGGGCGCGAGCGTAGCTCCTCGAGGCCAACTTCTCGACACCCGGCGAAGTCCGCCTCCAGCATCTGCGCCACCTCGGCGGCGAAGCCCGAGTCGGCGACGAGCGCGGTGATCTCGAAGTTCAATCGAAAGGAACGGTTGTCGAGATTCACGGTGCCGACACTCGCCGCCTCGTCATCGATCAATATCACCTTCTGGTGCAGAAAGCCGGGCTGGTAGCGATAGACCTTGATCCCGGCCTTGACCATGTCCGGCAGGAAGGCGAAGGCCGATAGAAACACCAGCAGATGATCGGGGCGTTCAGGCATCATGATGCGCACATCGACACCACGCATGGCTGCCAGGCGCAGGGCATCCTGCACGCCCTCATCAGGAACGAAATACGGGCTGGTGACCCATAGCCTTCGATGGGCGCTATGTATCAGGTGTTGCACCAGCAGGCTTGCGGTTTCCTGCGGGTCGGCTGGACCGGAAGGCACGATGACCACCTTGCGGTCGCCCTCCGGCTCTATCTGGGGCGACCAGGACAGGGTCAGCATCGCGCCGGTGGCCCAGTGCCAGTCTTCCCAGAATGCCTCTTGTAGCCCCAGTGCACTGGGCCCGACCAATTTCAAGTGGGTGTCACGCCAGTGTCCGTGCCGGGGGTCCTGGCCAAGATACTCCACCCCCACGTTGAGCCCGCCGAGCCACCCTGACTTACCGTCGACCACCACGATCTTGCGGTGATTGCGGAAATTGAGTTGGAAGCGATGACGCAACCCGCGCGAGGAGTGGAAGGCGCTGACCTTCACCCCGGCGGCTCGTAGATCCTTGATGAAGCCTTCGTTCAACTGGCGGCTGCCGATCTCGTCATACAGGAAATAGACCCGCACCTGGCGCCGTGCCGCGCGCACCAGATGATCGTGCAGACGACGCCCGAGATCATCATCGCGCACGATGAAGAACTGGATCAGGATATAGGACCGCGCGGATTCGATCCCTGCAAACAGGCTCGCGAAGGTCGCGTCTCCGTCGACCAGCAACTCGGTGCGGTTAGCGCCGGTCAGCGGCATCATGGCGAGTTTCTCTACCGCCTGGACATCGGGATCGATGGTCGGCACCAGGTAGGAGTCGAAGCGGTCGCGATAGCGCTGCAGCACCTGTCTGAGCAACGTATCTCGCTGGCCTCGAGCGGTGACATAACCGTAGAACCGAGGGCGACCGAAGACCCAGTAGGCCGGCAGTGCGAAATAGGGAAAGGTCACCAGCGAAATGATCCAGGCGATGGCACCCTGGGAGGTACGACTCGACATGAGCGCCATCACCGCGGAAATAGCTCCGCCCAGATGAATCAAGAATATGGCCAACCCTATCAGCCAGGAGGTCATGCCTGCTCCCCAGTCCGAGTCCTATTCACCCGGCCGCCAACTTGCCAGAAAGCGCCCGCTCCGATCGTCCTTGTCCCACAAGGCCGGTCCAGCATACCCGTAACACCAACGACCCCGCCAGTTGGCGGGGTCGTCGGGCGCTTGCGAGGCCGATCATGCGCCCTGGGCGATGATCTCCTTCCACTTGGCCGGGCCCGTCTGGTGCACCGAGGTGCCCTGGCTATCCACCGCCACGGTCACCGGCATGTCCTCGATCTCGAACTCGTAGATCGCTTCCATGCCGAGATCCTCGAAGCCGACGACGCGCGATGCCTTGATCGCCTGGGACACCAGATACGCCGCACCGCCTACCGCCATCAGATAGACCGCTTCGTTATCGCGAATCGCCTCGATGGCGAGCGGCCCGCGCTCGGCCTTGCCGACCATGCCGAGCAAACCGGTCTGCTCGAGCATGGTGCGGGTGAACTTGTCCATCCGCGTCGCCGTGGTCGGGCCGGCCGGACCGACCACCTCGTCACGAATCGGATCCACCGGGCCGACGTAGTAGATGAATCGGCCTTTCAGGTCGACCGGCAGCGGCTCGCCCTTGGACAGCATGTCCACCATGCGCTTGTGCGCCGCATCGCGTCCGGTCAACAGCTTGCCATTGAGCAGAATGGTATCCCCGGGCTGCCAGGTCTTGACCTCCTCCGGCGTCACGTCGTCTAGGTTGACGCGCTTGACGTTGCCGCCCGCCTCCCGGGTGATCTCCGGCCAGTCCTCGAGCTTCGGTGCCTTGAGCGCCGCGGGTCCGGAGCCATCGAGGGTAAAGTGGGCATGACGGGTCGCGGCGCAGTTAGGAATGATCGCCACCGGCTTGTTGGCCGCGTGGGTCGGATAGTCCTTGACCTTGATATCGAGAACCGTGGTCAGACCGCCGAGGCCCTGGGCACCGATGCCGCTCTGATTGACCTTGTCGAACAACTCCAGGCGCAGTTCCTCGGCCCGGTTGTCGGCGCCACGAGCCTGCAGATCCTGGATATCGATCGGATCGAGTAGCGCCTCCTTGGCGAGTTCCATGGCCTTCTCGGCGGTGCCACCGATGCCGATCCCGAGCATGCCGGGCGGACACCAGCCGGCCCCCATCTTCGGCAACTGCTCGAGCACCCAGTCGACCACGGAGTCGGATGGGTTGAGCATCGCGAACTTGGACTTCGCCTCGCTACCGCCACCCTTGGCCGCCACATGGACCTCGACCTTGTCCCCGGGCACCAGCTTGTGGTGAATCACCGCCGGGGTGTTGTCCTTGGTGTTCTGGCGCTTGCCGTCGGGATCTGCCAGCACCGAGGCACGCAGCACGTTGTCCGGGAACTTGTAGGCCCGGCGCACGCCCTCGTTGATCATGTCGTCGAGGCTCATGTCGGTCTCGAAGCGCACGTTCATGCCGACATGGACGAAAACCGTGACGATGCCGGTATCCTGGCAGATCGGTCGGTGACCGGTCGCGCACATGCGAGAGTTGATCAGGATCTGGGCGATGGCATCCTTTGCCGCCGGATTCTCCTCGCGCTCATAGGCCGCGGCCATGGCGTCGATGAAGTCCTTGGGGTGGTAATAGGAGATGTACTGCAGGGCATCGGCGACGCTGGTGATGAGGTCGTCCTGGCGAATCACGGTCATGGCTGACTCCTTGACTGGGTCGAGACGCCCGCTTCTTGGCCTGTGGGAACCGGCGTGGCGGGCTTGCGCGGGCACGTAGTGTACACTATTCGACGCGATCTCGGGAGCTATCGGGGCATGTGCTGTCGCATGAGCCGAGCGACAAGATAACGGTATAAAACGACATTGAAAAGGCCGCTGGTAAGCTCGTTGGAAAGGCCGCTGAAAAGAACGCTGAAACGGCCACCAAGCACCGCCGATGCATAGCGCACTCGAAAGAACGGGCGGCAAGGCTCAGGCGAAGTCCGGCGCTTGCGGCGTCGTCACGGCGACGCCTGTGAGCGCGGTTGTCACGCCACCGAGGCTAGGCCAGGCGCGCGGTACCTTGTCAGGGCAAACACTGGCAGGTCGGACAATAGTACAACCGCCGGGAGGCCACGCTGTCGCGCCGGATCGTCGTTCCGCAGGCATGGCAGGGTTGCCCGTCGCGCTCGAACACGGCGAAGCGCCAGCCGCGTCGCGATGCGCCCGACTGTCGCGCCTTCTCCACCCAATGATCACGGTTGGTCACCCCGGCGAGGCGGTACGCCTGGTGCGTCACATCGACCATGGCGGTGGCCAGGCGATGAAGCGCCGGCGCCTCCAGGTCACTGGGCCGCAGGCGATGGGAAACACCGGCAAAGAACAGGATCTCGGAGCGCAGATAGTTGCCGATGCCGGCGACGAGGCCCTGATCGAGCAGGCTGCCGCCGAGGCGTCGTCCGCGCCAGCGCCGATCGGTCAGGCGTTCGGCCAGCGCCTCGGCACACACTCCGTGGGTCAACAGGTCAGGACCCAGGCGCGACAGGAAGGGATGCTCGCCGAGGCGCGCCGCATGCCACAGCGAAACATCGGAGGCGCTATAGAGGCTCGCGTTACGCCCCTCGGCCTCGAGATACACGCGCAGCGACCTCGCCGTCTGCACCCCCCTGCCCGCCCGGTGAAGCTTCCAGCGCCCGTAGAGTTGGTTGTGGGAATACAGCACTCGGCCATCCTCGACGTACGTCAGCAGGGCCTTGCCCCAACTGTCGATACGACTCACCCGCTGCCCGACCAATCCTTGGGCCTCAGGCTTCAGCGCCTCGAAGGCGAACCATACGCAATCGAGGCGTCGCCCGACGAGCTGGCGACCCAGACGGTCGGCGATACGCCGTATTTCGGGTCCTTCGGGCATCGTCTCTCCTGGGCCGGGTCGCCATGGGGCCGGCCGGCGTCACGCTTCCCCGAGGGCCAGCTGACGCTCCTTGAGCCGGTGAAGCTGATCGCGCAGACGCGCGGCTTGCTCGAACTCCAGGTTCTGCGCCGCTTCCATCATGCCATCCTCCAGCCGCGTCGCTTCCTTGCGCATCTGCTCCGGTGACAGGGTCGCAAGGTCATAGACCGCCTCCTTCTCCGCTACCTTACGCTCGCCCCGGCGCCCCTTACCCTTGCGACCGGGGGCCTGGGCGGCCTCAAGGATGTCCGCGACGGAGCGCGTCACGGTGGTCGGCACGATGCCATGCTCCACATTGTGGGCCTGCTGCTTGGCCCGACGCCGCTCGGTCTCGTCGATGGCGCGGCGCATCGAATCGGTGATGCGGTCGCCGTAGAGGATGGCCTTGCCGTGGGCATTACGCGCGGCCCGGCCGATGGTCTGAATCAATGAACGCTCGGCACGCAGGAAGCCTTCCTTGTCGGCATCGAGAATCGCCACCAGCGACACCTCCGGAATGTCCAGCCCCTCCCGCAGCAGGTTGATCCCGACAAGCACGTCGAACTTGCCCAGGCGCAGGTCGCGAATGATCTCCACCCGTTCCACGGTGTCGATATCCGAATGCAAGTACCGCACCTTGACGTCGTGCTCGTCGAGATACTCGGTCAAGTCTTCCGCCATGCGCTTGGTCAGGGTGGTCACCAGCACCCGCTCCCCGACCTCGGTGCGCAGCTTGATCTCGGACAGCAGATCATCCACCTGGGTCGAAGCCGGCCGCACCTCGATCTCAGGATCGAGCAGCCCGGTGGGACGCACGACCTGTTCGACCACCCGACCGGCGTGCTCGGCCTCATAGTTGCCAGGGGTCGCCGAGACGAAGATGGTCTGGGGCGAGATGGCCTCCCATTCCTCGAACTTCATCGGCCGGTTGTCCAGCGCCGACGGCAGGCGGAAGCCATACTCCACCAGGGTCTCCTTGCGCGAACGGTCGCCCTTATACATGCCCCCCACCTGCGGCACGCTGACGTGGGATTCGTCGATGAACAGCAGCGAGTCCGGCGGCAGATAGTCGAAGAAGGTGGGCGGCGGCTCGCCGGGATTGCGTCCCGACAGATAGCGTGAGTAGTTCTCGATGCCGTTGCAGTACCCCAATTCGAGCATCATCTCGATGTCATAGAGCGACCGCTGTTCCAGCCGCTGGGCCTCGACCAGGCGTTCTTCCTTACGCAGGAACGTCAACCGCTCGGCGAGCTCACCCTTGATCGAGTCGATGGCACCAAGGATCGTTTCGCGAGGGGTCACATAGTGACTCTTCGGGTAGATCGTCATGCGCGGGACCTTGCCCCGGAGCTCCCCGGTCAGCGGATCGAACAGGCTGATCGAGTCGATCTCGGCGTCGAACAGCTCCACCCTCACCGCTTCGTCTTCGGCGTCGGCGGGGAAGATATCGATGACGTCGCCGCGGACCCGATAGGTACCGCGCTTGAAATCCATGTCATTGCGGGTGTATTGAAGCTCCGCCAGGCGCCTCAAGAACGCCCGCTGATCGATCTCCTCACCACGATTGAAGTGCAGGCGCATCTTCAGGTACTGGTCCGGATCACCGAGGCCATAGATGGCCGAGACCGACACCACGATCAAGGCATCGCGACGCTCCAGCAGCGCCTTGGTCGCCGACAGGCGCATCTGCTCGATGTGATCGTTGATCGAGGCATCCTTCTCGATGAAGGTGTCCGACGACGGCACGTAGGCCTCGGGCTGGTAGTAGTCGTAGTAGCTGACGAAGTACTCCACCGCGTTGTCGGGAAAGAACGCCTTGAATTCCCCATAGAGCTGCGCGGCGAGCGTCTTGTTCGGCGCCATGACGATCGTCGGGCGCTGCAGGCGCTCGACGATATTGGCCATGGTGAAGGTCTTGCCGGACCCGGTGACCCCGAGCAGGGTCTGGTGTGCGAGCCCCGACTCAAGCCCCTCCACCAGGCCCGCGATCGCGGTGGGCTGATCGCCGGCGGGCTGAAATTTCGATTGCAGTCGGAAGGGCTTGCTCATCACGGCTCCTGAATTGGACAGACAGGCCAGCACAGCGAGGCTCGACGGACCTCGGACCCGCTCGCCAGGCGATGCGTTCGCGACATCCGAGTCACCGGCGTCTGACTGGTAGGGGCGATTCCGGCGGCGTCATACCACCGGGGTCGCGCTATCGAACTGCACGTCTTGACCGTAAGATCGCCACCGAGCCTTTCGAGCCGGTCCGGGCGCCCTACCGTCGGTTGACGGCCCCGTGCATGCCTCGACGGGGTCATTGGACTAGCCGCTCCTGCCTCTCAAGGTCGGGGCGACTGACCCGGTGTTCAAGGCTATCCTGCCGATGCGTGATGCTCGGCGGCCACACGGTGGGTCGTCACTTCCACGGTGGAGCTGGTCATCAGACGATGAATCGGGCACTTGTGGCTGATTTCCTCCAGCCGCGCCTGCTGCTCGGGGTCATCGATGCCATGAAAGGTCATGGCCACGTCGAGGCGATAGACACCGCGACGTTCATCGCGTTCGTCTCGGGTCACCGTGACGCTCACACCCTCGAGGGGCCACTCCTTGCGCTTGGCATACATCTGCGCCGTGATCGCCTTGCAGGCACCGAGCGACATGTCGAAGTAATCGTGGGGATCAGGCGCCTCACCGTCTCCGCCGAAGGGAACCGGGACGTCCACCAGCAGATCATCGAAGCTCTCGATGACGGCACGCTGGCGCAGTTTGCCGTCGCGCTCGGAGGTGATGTGGATCGTCATCAGCGCACCTCGATCTTGAGCTTCAGGGCCTCGATGGCCTTGATCAGCGCCTCGCGCCGAACGCGCCCGTCCACCTCGGCGCCGTGGCGCCCCACTTCCACGCTATCGACGCCGTCAAGCATCATCAACGCGGTGGTGATCTTGTTGACCTGATCGGCGTCGTCGACGCCCTTGAAGGTCAGTGACTGTTGGGCCATGGCGCGGGCTCTCCTTGCGGTTTGACAATCGAGCCAGCTTATCACGCTGCTTCGATCGGGACACCGAACACCTGGCCGAACAACATCCACCCCACGACGCTGTGCCGACCTTGCAAAACAGGCACCGCGACCGCACATTCCCATCATGAGAGCGACACTCGCTTACCCGGTACTCACCCAGTACCCCGCGCGACAGGACAGGCATCATGACAGACTGGATTTCCTCCCTCGGAGGCCAGACCACCGCGCCCTACCGGGTCGAATTCGATACCCCGGACGCGCAGCGCAAGGCCCAGGAGGCCACGGTGACCACGCCGCTGGCTCACCTTGGGGCCCTGGACGTCACTGGCCCGGACGCCGAGCGCTTTCTGCAGGGCCAGACCAGCGCCCAACTCACCCTGGCCGACGGCAACCTTGCGCCCCTGACGGCGTTCTGTACGCCCAAGGGGCGGATGCTGGCCAACGGCCAGCTCGCGAAGGTCGGTGAGCACCAGTACCGCCTCATCGTTCACGCCAGCCTGGTCGAGCCCCTGGCCCGGCACCTGGGCAAGTTCGCCGCCTTCTACCAGGCGACGCTGACGCCACGTGACGACCTGGCGCTGATCGGCGTCATCGGACAGGAAGCCACGGCCCTGGTCGAGGTGGACTGTGACCTGACGCCGCCCAGGACGTGGCACCAGGCAGGCACCGGCGATCGGCTGCTGCTGGCCTACCCGGGCCCACAGCCGCGTTATCTCATATGCACGCCCCAGCAGCACGCGCCCGAGCTATTCCAACGACTCGCCGACAAGTCCCACCCGGTGGGCAACGCTGTCTGGTGTCTGGCCGACATCCAGGCCGGCCTCGCCTTCATCGATCACGACCAGCAGGACAGCTATCTGCCGCAGATGTTTAATTGGGAAGCCCTCGCCGGCATCAGCTTCAAGAAGGGCTGCTACACCGGCCAGGAAGTGGTGGCGCGCGCCCACTTCCGCGGACAGGTGAAGAAGCGCCTGGTTCGCGCCCAGCTCGAAGGCAGCGAGATCCCGGACCTCGGTAGCGAGATGATCGACGACGACGGCAAGCGCGTGGGCGAAGTGGTGGCGGCGCAGCGCGACGCCTACGGCCAGGCCGAGGTACTCGCGGTAATGTCGACCCGGGCCGAAGGCGCCAGCCTCACCATCGGCGTTCAGGCCGTCAAGCCGCTGCGCCTGCCCTACGCGCTGACGCGCCTGGATCCGGAAACCCTGGCCGACTGATTCCCCCCGACGGGCGGCGCGAGTGCGCGGCGCAATGGTGTAACGCAATTGCGCCAAGCGGCCGCCGCCCCCTGTTGCCACCGCAAGCTCCGCCATGCCGAGAACGCCTGCCCGGGCACCCTGCCCACGGCGTCCGGGGCGCACTGTCTACGGCGTCCGGGGCACCCTGCCCACGGCGTCCGGGGCACACTTACTCACCCGGGTTCAGGCGGAACAATCGGCGTGCCGTGGCGCTGGACGCCTTGGCCACCGCATCCTCGCAGACGTCGCGCAGCCGTGCGACCTCCCGGCAGACCTCGGCGACCCGCGCCGGCTCGTTGCGAGAGCCCTGGTGGCCGCTTAACGGCATGTCGGGACTGTCGGTCTCGAGCACGAACCCATCGTCGGGCAGCGATGCCACCGTCCGCCTCAGCCGGGCGGCGCGCTCGAACGTCACCGCCCCTCCCAGCCCCAGCAGGTACCCGAGATCGAGAAAACGACTGGCCTGTTGCGGTGACCCAGCGAAAGCATGAATCAGGCCACCGCGGGGCAGCGCCAGCTGTCGCAATCGCTTGGCCACCTCGTCATTGGCCTGCACACAGTGAACCACCACCGGCAAGTCTCGCGCCTTCGCCAGGCGCAACTGGGCATCGAAGAGCCGCCACTGATCCGCCCAGCTATCCTTGAACCGTGCGTCGATACCGCACTCCCCGAGCGCCACGACCTCCGGGTGCTGATCGAGGGCGATCTCCAGCGCCGCAAGGTCATCGTCATTCGCTCGCCCATGCCCAGCGGGTCGATCGAGGCGATGCTGCGCCATGAAATACGGATGCAGCCCCAAACACACGCTGACGTCCGCACGCCGGCCCAGCGCCAGCACCCCGCCCCACCGGGCACGGGTGGTGCCGGGCACCACAAAGTGCCCGACCCCGACGTCCTGGGCACGCCGAATCGCCTCGTCGCGGTCGGCATCGAAGGCGGCAAGGTCGAGGTGGCAATGGGCATCGATCAAGGACGACATGGAGCACCAAGCTGAAAAGCTGAAAAGCTGAAAAGCTGAAAAGCTGAAAAGCTGAAAAGCTGAAAAGCTGAAAAGCTGAAAA
>Ga0114954_1000413_pt1 | contig 14687 bp, 9 predicted proteins | sample Porto_4metaG_FD_87299 | JGI IMG/M metagenome (GOLD analysis project Ga0114954, IMG submission 87299) | Marine algal microbial communities from Porto, Portugal - Porto_4 metaG | ecosystem: Host-associated > Algae > Red algae > Unclassified | place: Portugal: Porto | collected 2015-02-02
CCAGTACTAGCTAAATACAAAGGGAAAATGAGTAACGTATTTGTTATTATTGTAGGTGTACTTACTGTTTTAGCAAGTATTAAGTCATTATTCTAATTCACGATTGTTAATTTTAGTGTGAAAATAGTGGACACGAAAAACTTTTTGGACAAACTTCTCGCATTGGAGAGTTTGTCCTTTTTTAGTCATTCCATCAACTTGCCGACAAACAGCCATCTTCCAGGCAGAAGATGGCTTGTTTCGGTATTAATTTATTTTAACTATTCACGTCTGAATGGCCCTTTTGGAGCAATTAGCTCTAAATTAGTACCATCTGGATCGGGGAAGTAGGCAACTCCTGTACCAAATCCAGATTTCTAGCCGTCTTCTTGAAAGATAATTGGTTCGTCATATGGTGCTATCCTATGCCCATCAAGCTAACAAAATGGATTGCCTCTGAAACAAAAAATGATTTTTATTACTATAAAAAACGTAAAGTATCTGTTTTTAGAAAAAATTAATTTTTATAAATTGATGGAGATATAACTCAATTCTTTTATATATTTAGTTAAATATGATTGTCAGAATGAACTTAAAGTAATTATGATTTCTAGAAATGCGAACTGATGTTTTGAATTGGTTTAAAGTTGCTGGAACAAAATAAAACCAATTGAACAAAAGAACTTGCAAAAATAAAAAGAGAGATGTATATTAATTGATGTATCAATAATTGATATATCAATTAATATTTTGACAAGAAAGAAAAGGAACATTTTATGAAGGAAATGTTCGTAAATATCAGTGGAGAAGAACGCAAAATACTTATTCATGTTCTATTACAGATGCAAAAAAATGTAGAGAATATTAAAGAATAGAGAGTGTAGGGGGCAGAATAGTGTGGAAATAATCGTAGCTATTTTAGTCGGGATCGTAGCATTAGAACATTTGTTTATCATGATCCTTGAAATGTTTTTTATTGATTCAAAAGTAGCGAAACGTGCTTTCAAATTACGGAAGCATTTAGAAGGAGATCGAAATGTAGCCATTATGTTTGCAAACCAAGGCTTATATAATGGATTTTTAGCGGCTGGTCTCATTTGGGGACTTGTACTTGGGCTCAATCCAATTGGTTATATGGTCCAATTATTTTTCGTGATTTGTGTGGTGATAGCAGCTATTTTCGGAGGTTTCACATCTAATAAATCAATTATTGTGAAACAAGGACTTCCAGCTGTTTTAGCACTAGTTGCTCTTTTATCTATAATATAGAATCAAAGTTTCTCAATAAAAGAACTCATTTTTGAAAAATACGCTATTCTTTCTGTAGAATCATAGGAAAGGATGGCGTTTTTGTATGTCTATTTCTATATGTAGTGAATTATAACTATTCCCTCAAGGGACTCAACTGCTTTTCAACTTTTGGATACATTTTCATCCATCTTTGTTTCCTCCTATTGTTGGATAGTGTAATAATTGATAAAAATTTTGATGACATTGGATTATAACGATTGATCAAAAAAGTTAGTGATTAAAAATATTATTCTTTAGTACATACATTTTTAAGATGTTAAATATATTTCATAATAGTCTCTGTAAGATAGGGATAAGTAGAATAGTACTTTTTATAACTTTGAATATCATTCATAATAGCACCAGTAAGAAGAAAACAAGCTTTACGGTACTACTATTTACCAACGATGTTACAGCAGTTTATTTAGAATCAGATTGATTAAAAGGTTGTACTATATGGCCTAATAATTTCGAAAAAATGCCAGAGTGGCATAAAACGATTATGGAGGTTAAAGATATGAGTACTTCAAATTTGAATGAAATTAGTAAACAAATTTTAAAAGAGGAGGAAACACTTCAATTTTCCTCTTTTACAAATGAAGATGCCTTGCAACTAGGTTTATTTATCGTTGAAACAGCAAAGCGAGAGGGGAAATTGATTGCTGTTGATATAACAAAAAACGGTGTGCAATTATTTCATTTTAAGATGACAGGGACAAATGCGGAAAATACGAAATGGATTGAGCGTAAAAAACGAGTTGTTTCCCTGCATGATCATAGCTCTTATTATATGCAGATACAAAGTGAAATAACTGGAATCTCATATAATGAAAAATATCTTTTAGATACTTCGGAATATGCTGCGTTTGGTGGGTGCTTTCCTATCAGAGTAAAAAACGTAGGAGTTATTGGAATGATAACAGTTTCAGGATTGCCGCCAGAAGAAGATCACGAATTGGTAATAAGAGCAGTTAAACATCATTTGAATCAATAATAAAAGTAAATTCAATTGTTAAATATAGAGACAAAAACGAACACATTCCTGTTCGTTTTTGTGTTTTTTATTGTTTGTTTGCTGTAAGAGTATGGATGTTAAAACAGTATTAAAGTTTGACATGTAATTTATAAGATGTTAATCATTAAATAAGTGACGGGTATAGTTTTTAATACTATTCATTGGTAATGTTTAGCTGAATTTAAATTAAAACTGTAAAAAGCCAGGTAATGTGTTATTCATGCTACCTGGCTTTTTTGACCAGCAATTTAAGGTTATTTTCATATTTGTGTAAATATGAAACAAGCAGGATACATGAATAGAGAATGGGTAAAATAGTACCGAATGATCACTAGATTGTCTCAACGATGTTATAAAATGTTTTTTTAGTAAACTAAAGTGGTTTAAATGAAGCAGTTTAGTTAGATTCAGAATGACTAGCAATTGGTGTTATGGAGTTCAATGATTCAAAAATGAACTCATTTTAACCCATATTATCTTCGCAATATATCATTTTGAAGAATATTAAAAATTAGGAGGAAATGAATTATGACAAAAGATTTCTATACCGCACTGAAAGAAAGACGTACTTACTATGGAATTAATAAAGAGGTACAAGTATCAGATGAAAAAATTAAAGAAATCGTGGAGTTTACTGTGAAACATACTCCATCAGCTTTCAATTCTCAAACTGCGCGATTAGTTGTATTATTTGGTGAAGCTCATGATAAATTATGGGATATTACAACTGAAACATTAAGAAAAGTAGTTGGAGATGGAGATTTTTCAGGAACGCAACAAAAAATGGATTCTTTTAAAGCTGGTTATGGAACAGTATTATTCTTTGAAGATGAGGCTATCGTTAAATCGCTTCAAGAAAAATTTGCTGCATATGCTGAAAACTTCCCAATTTGGTCACACCAAGCATCAGGTATGCACCAATTAGTCGTGTGGACAGGTTTAGAAGCTGAGGGATTAGGGGCATCTTTGCAACATTATAATCCATTAATTGATGATGAGGTAAAACAAGAATGGAATGTTCCTGCTAATTGGAAACTAATTGCACAAATGCCATTTGGTAATCCAACAGCTGCACCAGGTGAAAAAGAATTCCAACCGCTTGAAGAGCGTGTGAAATTTCATAAATAATAAACATTATTCATAAGGAATGAGTAAAAAGATTCTAGTTATTAATTCAATCACAAGTGTAACGATATATATTAAAAAAAACACGAAGACATTTAAGTCTTCGTGTTTTTTTGATTAATTTTTGAAAGTGATAAAGGAGTATAGGCAAAGATATTTTATTATTAAATGTTAAATATTTGTATATGTAAAATTACATATATCTAATGATTGATAATCATGAATTAATGTAACTATAATAATTACACTGGGAAATAACTTATGGACTACAGTTTTAAGTAACGAAGGAGGAATTTGTTTTATTGTATTTTGTATATAAAAAATAGAAAAGGAGATATGCAAATGAAAAGATTACTTGTTATAGGCATAATGTATACAATGTTTTTCCTCATAGGAAATATACACTTACATGCTGATGAACGAACAAATGTAAAAGAAATTACTAGTTTAGAAGAGCCTACTTGGATATTTCAGGCGGGCATAAGTAAGGGGAAATATCATGATCGACATGATTTAGGATTTATTTTGCAGAGAAATACACCATTAAAGGTAAGACAAACGAATCCTAATTTTAAAGACAAATTAACAGTACGTTTATTGTCTAATGACTCAAAAAATGAAAAATCCATACAAGTAGGAAATGAATGGATTACGATTCAAGGCGATACGCCTTTAGTTCCTTTCATAGATACTCCGTATGGTGAAGAGCACGCTACACTTGAGTACCAAATAGGAAATGAAAGTTCTACTAAGCCTCTTCCCATTTATAAACAACAAGGAAGTGTATCTCAATTTTTTAGTACATGGGATCAATTTGATGGGGAGTATGCGTTAATTCAAGGGGAGAGTTTTCAATTATTTGTACCTAAAAAAGATAAAGAGTTAGTAAGATCTTTAAAAGATTTTCAATCGTTGGATGAGTTAATTGCATATTATGAGGATATTTTTGCGATGTATGATTCAATTATTGGTTTAGATGGCTCAACGGTTGAAAATAAAAAAAGTCAAAATCGTTATTTCTTAAAAGCAGATATATCCGGTGCTGGCGGTGCCTATTATGGCGCAAATTGGACAGCCAATAGTACAGATAGTACAAAGATGTGGTTAGATAAACTAAGTTGGGGAACTTTACATGAAATCGCTCATGGATACCAAGCTGGTTTTGATAATCAAGGAATATTTACAGGAGAAGTTTCTAATAATCTATTTGGTGTTCAATATCAATATAGTAAATACAGCAAAAAAGCAGATCAAGTTGGTTGGTTGTTTAATTTTGGGAAGAAGGAACAAGTAGAACGGAATTTATACAATTCTTTAATGAAAGAAAATAAAAATTATGATGACTTAGATTTACGACAAAAACTTATTCTTTTAACGATGGCGAAACAAAAAGCTGGCGATGAAGCTTTTGCGAAAATGTATCAAGGTTATCGAAAACTAGCTAGCAATACAGCTTTCAAAAAAGGTGACCATTCTTTACCAGATTTAATGAATCAGTATTATAGTGAGAATGGACAAGTTGATTTTACACCTGTCTTTGAAAGATGGTGCTTTAAACTTAATAATAAACAAATAGAGATTAATAGGGCGAAAGGTTATCCGGCTGTTACTTCTTTAGCTTATATAGTGCCTGAATCACAATTAGTTAAAGCAAGAGCACTAGTTGATCCTGAGATTCCGATAAACTCCAACTTTGAAATAGTTACAAATCAGCAAATTGCTTCACTTGGGCTAAAAGGGAATTTGCATATCCATTTAAATACAAATGAAATAGATACATTGAAAGGAGGAAAAATTAAATTAAAAGAAGGGAATAAAGTTATTCAAGAGAAAACAATTGAAACAACAGATATCAATTTACAAGACGTACCAAATGGAGTTTATACAGTTGAGATTTCAGGTGGAAAAACGGATAGTATGTACCATTTCAGTTCGTATTATACCTATATAAAGGAAAAAGATAATAGTCTAACCATTGATATTAACGAAATGAAAGTGAGTAAGTTGGTAAATGAAACGATTCAATTCCTAGGATTAGGAGATGACCAGTTTGCCGAATTAAATACAGACTTAGAGCAAGATCAAGCTGTTTTTACGGTTACTACTAAAACGCCTCATAGCTATTATGCAGGTGAAAAATACGCATCAATAGAGGTGTTTAATAATAAGGGGGAAAAAATTTATACGAAAGAAATGGAAGGAACAAATGTAACGATTGTAAAAGATACAGTTCCACTAAAAGAAGGATATAGAATTAAAATCTATCATGATGAAATTAAAAAACGATTAACTAGTAAAGCTACTATTATGAATCCTATGAATAAAACAAATGAATTTATAATGACAAAATGGGGATTGAAAAATACTTATTTGCAAAATAATCCGGAAGAAAATCTTATGCAAAGAATTGATGAAGAAATGGAAGCAATTATAAGTAATCCTGTTTTAAAAGAGATACCAATGCAAAAATTAGAAATGAAAAAGAATGTGTGGATGGCAATAAATATGTTATCAGAACCACAAAAAATACTGTATATGAATAAATATAAAGATAGTTTATATAATGAGTAATTTTTGAGAAATGAATGGAATCTATCCATATTATGAGGAAGCACAATTCATAAACAGTAGATAAACATAGATAGTTTGAAATATCTATGTTTCCAATTCTGAAAAAACATTTATTTAACTTAATAATAAGATTATAAAGGGGCAAGAATATGAATAATTTCGTAAAGGTAGGTTTAACTACAGGAGTGGTGTTATCGGCGATTATGCCCTATGGAGGAGTGCATGCGGAAACAGAAGATTTAAAAGTGGAAACAAAGGAAGATACGTTCCGAACAGGTAATTTAACAGCACCTTCTCAAAATTCGGTAGAAAATGTAGCAAAGGATGCACTAAAAGGAAAAACAGAACAAGCATTATCATCAAAGCAAGTTAATACGGAATCCAAAGTTAATTATAATGTTACGCAAAGTCGTAAATCTTATGATGGTACTACATTGGTACGTCTTCAACAAACGTATGAAGGACGTGATGTATACGGATATCAACTAACAGCACATATAAATGATGATGGTGTACTTACGAGCGTTTCGGGGGATAGTGCCCAAGATCTACAACAACAGGAAGATTTGAAACAACCTATTACTTTATCAGAAGAGGATGCAAAGAAACAGCTTTTCAACATCTATGGAAATGATCTTATATTTATTGAAGAACCAGAAATTAAACAAGTGGTATATGTAGATGAAAATACAAATAAAGCTACAAACGCATATCAAATTACTTTTAGTGCATCTACACCTGAATATGTATCTGGTACGGTATTAATTGATGCTTTTGGGGGTAATCTATTAAAAGAACTCGTTCAAAAATTGGGTATACAAGTAGATAGTAGTATTGTCCAATCTGCGACAGCAAATAAATCACAAGATCCTTCGAAATTAGCAGGTACAGGAAAAGATGACTTAGGTATTAATCGTACGTTTGGAATTACGCAGCGAAGTGATGGAACGTACATGCTTGCAGATTATTCTCGTGGTAAGGGAATTGAAACATATACTGCTAATTATAAAGATTATAATAATTATAGAAGAAATGTATGGGGTTATCTCGATGATTTAGTAACAAGTAATTCTACAAATTTTACTGATCCTAAAGCAGTTAGTGCCCATTATTTAGCAACGAAAGTATATGATTTTTATCAAGAAAAATATGGCCGTAACAGCTTTGATAATAACGGACAAAAAGTAATTTCTGTCGTTCATGGTTGGAACACAAATGGTACGAATAAAGGAAATCCTGAGCAGTGGTTTAATGCATTTAGTAATGGAGCTATGCTAGTATACGGAGATCCAATTGTTAGAGCATTTGATGTGGCAGGACATGAATTTACACACGCGGTTACAAGAAATGAGTCTGGACTTGAGTATGCAGGAGAAGCTGGTGCAATTAATGAGGCTCTATCTGATATTTTAGGAGTAGCAGTTGAAAAGTATGCCAATAACGGAAAGTTCAATTGGACAATGGGAGAACAATCAGGTCGTATTTTTAGAGATATGAAAAACCCATCATCTATCTCTTCTAGATATCCGGAGGACTATAGACATTATAATAACTTACCTATTGATGCTGACCACGATCATGGTGGTGTACACACGAACTCTAGCATTATTAATAAAGTAGCTTACTTGATTGCTAGTGGTGGAAACCATAATGGAGTAAACGTACATGGCATTGGAGAAGATAAAATGTTTGATATTTTCTATTATGCAAATACGGATGAATTAAATATGACTTCTGACTTTAAAGAATTAAAAGAAGCTTGTATTCGTGTAGCAACGAACTTATATGGTAAAGACTCATTAGAAGTACAAGCTGTCCAACAAGCCTTTAAAGCAGCTTATATTTAAGACTACTATGATGAATTGTAAACCTTTTATTTTAATATGATTCTTTATTTAAATATATAGACAAAAACCTTGTAGAATTTCTCTGCAAGGTTTTTGTTACGCATGGCATTTTATTTTATGTATCATTATCTCATGTTAATTGGTAATTAGGATAACTAATAAGTTGTTTTTATCGAGTCAAAATTACCAAACGTTTTTTAACACTATTTTTCCTATTGCTTTATTCGATTCCAAATATTCATGTGCTTGGGCAACTTCATCAAACGTGAAAGTTTTCGAATCTAGCAATGGGCGAAGTTTTCCTTCTTCTACAATTTGCGTTATTTTCGTTAAGATTTCTCCGCAATCATTACGCTTATCAGTATGTAATATTTTTAATGCCATAAAAGTAACGTGCAGAGAGAGTCCTTTTGCGTGTAAAGGAGAGAGGTCATGGGTTGAACGAGCTGCAATTGTTACGACAGTGCCATTGACCGCAGCAGCTTCAAAAGAATGATCAAGATTCTTGCCACCTACTGTATCAAATATAACTTCAAATCCGTTTCCATTCGTATGTTTTTGCACATATTCTTGAACAGATACTTCTTTATAATTAATAGCTATATCGGCTCCTAGACGATGGGCTATTTCCAATTTGCTCTGCTGAGAAGCGGTTGTAAAAATTTTAGCGCCTGCCCATTTAGCTAGTTGAATGGCTACGTGTCCTACGCCACCAGTAGCTCCATGAATGAGAACATTTTGACCAGGTTTAATATTTGCACGATCAAATAAAGATTCCCAAGCTGTAATTGCAACTAATGGTAGAGCAGCAGCTTCTTCCATTGTTAAATTGTTAGGTTTGTGAGCAATTAATCGTGCATCAGCAAGCATAAATTCTGCAAGTGCACCTCCAGTTTCTTTAAAACCTCCGGCACATCCGTATACTTCATCCCCTGATTTGAATTTCGAAACACCTTCTCCTACTTCAATAACAATACCAGCTACATCGCCGTGTAATATAGCTGGAAACTCAGGAGTGACTGCTGAAACGGCACCACTACGCATTTTTGTATCGATTGGATTTACACTTGTTGCTTTTACATCGATTAGAACATGACCTGGTAAAAGTTTTGGTTTTGAAACTTCTTCTAATTGAAATACAGATGAATCCCCAAAAGAATGGATAATTTGTGCTTTCATAGTTTATACCTCCTGTTTGTGGTTATAGCATAGCAAAGTACGAAAAATAAGTATAATATTTTGAATTTGGTTAGTGAGAATTTTATATAAAGAAGAGGAAAGTGCATGAAATGAAATAATGTAACGTACTTCTAAAAACTACTGTAAAGCTTTTTGAAGAAAGGGTAGATGTTATTTTTGCAGCATGATTTATTCATTACGTTTATCCCGCATTCACAGGCAGTAAGACCCCCACCTCAAAATTCAGCGAAAGCAAAGAAGTTAGGTGGGAGTTGGGCTGCTCGTAAAAGCCCGATTGGTGAGGGCTGATTAAAGTTTCACTTTATTCGGAGCGACAGGGGATTTAGCGAAACGCAAAATTTACCCTGCTTTATACAAACTATTTAGTAATCAACATATACCGCAATCTATTTCGATTATCGGTATTGGCAGAAGGGTAATGTCAGATGTGGAATTTCAAACAAAGGTAGAACAATCCCTTGCTACATTTTCTAGAATATCTACTGATGACCAATCAGGAGTAGAAGAATTTATTAGCACATTTCGTTATTGTCAATTAGATACAGCGAATATAGTGGGCTATCAAGATTTACTGAGCCTTGTAAAAAAGCGTGAAACAGAATTAAACATTTCTGGAAACCGTATGTTTTATCTATCTGTTGTACCAGAAGTATTTGATGTGATTGCTTTAAATATTAAGGAGAGTGGATTGTGGGCTACACAAGGATTGAACCGTCTTATTATAGAGAAGCCTTTTGATTATAATGTAACGTCTGCTCGCGAGTTTAACGGAATATTAATTGAATATTTCGATAAAAATGATATTTATTGTATTGATCATTATCTTTGAAAATGAATGGTAACTAGGAATACACTTAGAAAAGTATTACGAAATAAATAGTATTTAATTCAAGACATTTTTATTGACGATAATAATTTATGTGGTTAATATAATAAATATAAGATTATTTAATTACTAAAAGTAATTAAATATACATTATTTCGTTAAATTCGATAAATAAGTAAGTTGTGGTAGAAATGCTTTGAATTGCCACTATTAATATTGGGGACAATTAGAAAGCGAAAGGTATAAAAAGAATTGGAATTTGATAACTCTTTGTTTTTTATAAAACATGAGCTTCTGTACAATTCATTTTGAATATATTGACCAGGATTATACAACAAGAGGGGGACTAAAATTGGAATCAATGACCTTTGTTTTATTTGGAGCGACAGGGGACTTAGCGAAACGCAAAATTTACCCCGCACTATATAACTTATATAGAGATCAAAAGCTTCCAAAGCAAATATCCGTTATCGGACTTGGGAGACGTCAAGTACCTCATGAAGATTTTCAAAAAAGAATAAAAGAATCAATAGAGACGTTTTCACGTCATAGAGAGGAAGGTACTCCGGAACTCGAAGGTTTTTTAGATAATTTTCGCTATTGTCCATTAGATGTGAGTAAGCCGGAAGACTATGAGAGGTTATTAAAAGTCGTTCGTGAAAGGGAAGAAGAACTACATATAAAAGGTAATAGAATGTTCTATCTTTCAGTTGCTCCTGAATTTTTCGAGACAATTGCTTTAAATATTAAGGAAAGCGGACTCGATAAAACGGATGGATGGAAACGTTTGATGATTGAGAAACCGTTCGGGCACGATCTTACATCTGCTCGTGAGCTTAATGATAAGCTTAGTCGCACGTTTGAAGAAGATGAGATATACCGTATTGATCATTATTTAGGGAAGCCGATGATTCAAAACCTTGAAGCATTAGAATTTGCAAATCCTGTTCTCCAATCGATTTGGAATAAAGAACATATAGCGAATGTACAAATTACAGCGAGTGAAACAGTTGGGGTTGAAGAAAGAGCAGGATATTATGATCAGGCAGGAGCCATTCGTGATATGGTTCAAAATCATATGTTACAAATATTAATGATGACTGCTATGAATCTGCCGGAAAAAATTAACGCATGTGAAATTCGAGAGGAAAAGCGAAAGGTAATGGAGACGCTTCGTAAAGTGAAAAAAGAAGACGTTCAAAACCATATCATTCGCGGACAATATGGTGCAGGTGACATAAACGGTCAACAAGTTGTAGCATATAAAGAGGAGCCAGGAGTAAATCCTTCTTCTAACATAGACACATTTGTTGCTGCTCGATTATGGATCGATAATCCATTTTGGACTGGCGTTCCCTTTTATATACGAACAGGCAAACGAATGAAAGAAAAGTCTACTCGTATTGTAATCGAATTTAAAAATACGTTAAAACAGCAATATCAAGATAGTAATCCAAATGCAGCACCTAACTTGTTAATAATTGAAATTAGCCCAGGTGAGAACGTTTCATTACAGTTAAATAGTAAAAATCCATTGAAAAATGGAGAAATTGAACCGATGCGTATTAACTTTACTTGTGAGCAAGCGGATGTGGGAGTACCTGAAGCGTATGAAAGACTCATTCATGATGCTGTGAGTGGAGACGCTACATTCTTTGCACATTGGAGAGAAGTTGAATTGTCATGGGAATGGGTACAACCAATTCTTGAAGCATTCGAAGAAAACTTATTACCACTTCATGAATATGAGTCGGGTTCATATGGTCCAGATGCGTCTAATGAACTATTGCAAGAAAGTGAATTTAAATGGTGGTTAGATCAAGAAACGAAAAAATAGGTACTTTCTTTCATGAAAGCATTTAGGGGGACGATTACTATGACACAAAACATAAATCAATTAGCAGTGAATACAATTCGTACGTTATCAATTGATGCTATTAATGCGGCAAATTCAGGTCATCCAGGTCTTCCGATGGGAGCAGCGCCAATGGCTTATGCATTATGGGCGAATCATTTAAATCATAATCCTAATCATCCAAAATGGTTTAACCGTGATCGATTCGTTTTATCGGCGGGACATGGATCTAGCTTATTATATAGCCTACTTCATTTAGCTGGATATGACGTTTCAATTGATGACTTGAAAAACTTCAGAAAATTAAATAGTGAAACGCCAGGACATCCTGAGTTTGGTCACACTTCAGGAGTTGAAGCAACTACAGGACCGTTAGGGCAAGGGATTGCCAATGCTGTCGGAATGGCAATGGCAGAAGCGCATTTAGCAGCGAAGTTTAATAAGGATGGTCACTCTATTATAGATCACAATACGTACGCTTTAGTTGGAGACGGTGATTTAATGGAAGGTGTCGCTTATGAAGCGATGTCAATGGCAGGACATATGAAACTTGGCAAGTTAATTGTGCTGTATGATTCAAATGAAATTTCACTTGATGGTGAATTAAACATTGCTTTCTCTGAAGATATGCAGAAAAGGGTAGAATCTGCACATTGGCAATATGTAAGAGTTGAAGATGGAAACGATGTTGATGCGATTACAAAAGCGATTCAATTAGCGAAAAACAATACGGACCAACCTACTCTTATAGAAATTAGAACCATTATAGGTTACGGAAGTCCAAAAGTTGCTGGAACGAACAAAGCACATGGTAACCCGCTTGGATTAGAAGAAGCGACAGCGACAAAACAAGTGTATGGTTGGCATTATGAAGAAGACTTTTTTGTACCTGAAGAAGTAACAGCTCATTTTAATGAACTGAAACAAAAAGGTATTGAAAAAGAACATGGCTGGAATGAGCAGTTCAACTTATACAGAGAGTCAAACCCTGCACTAGCAGATGAATTAGAAAAAGCGATTACAGGTGAAGTTTTAATCGAAGAGAAAGACATTTTATCCTTCGATACTGAAAAAACGATTTCAACTCGTGTTGCAAGTGGGGAAGCTATTAACCATTATGTGAAATCGATTCCTTCTATTTTCGGTGGAAGTGCAGATCTTTCTCATTCTACGATGACAGATATAAAAGGTGAAGCAGTGTATGCAGTAGAATCGTATGCTGGCCGAAATATATACTTCGGTGTACGTGAACATGCAATGGGCGCCGCAGCGAATGGACTGGCACTTCATGGAGGAGTAAAACCTTTCGTTAGTACATTCTTTGTATTTAATGATTACCTTCGTCCATCTATTCGACTGGCTGCATTGCAAAAGTTACCAGTTACTTACGTATTTACGCATGATTCGATCGCTGTAGGAGAAGATGGTCCAACGCATGAACCAGTTGAACATTTAGCAGCTCTTCGGGCAATTCCTGGTTTAACAGTTATCCGCCCGTCAGATGCGAATGAAACAGCGAGTGCATGGGCTTATGCTTTACAGCAAGCGGATGGTCCAGTCGTTTTAGTACTTAGTCGTCAAAATTTACCGGTATTTGAGGAAACGAAAGCGAACATAGAGAATCTTTCTAAAGGAGCTTACGTATTAACGCAAACAAATGAAAATCCGGATGTGATTTTAATTGCGACAGGTTCTGAAGTATCCTTAGCTGCTAGTGCGAAAGCAAAATTAGAAGAGGATCATGTTTCTGTTCGCATCGTTGCAATGCCGAGCTGGGAATTATTCGATCGCCAATCGAAAGAATATAAAGAATCGGTTCTTCCGTCTTCTGTAACGAAACGAGTATCGCTTGAGATGGGTGTATCTCTCGGTTGGGAACGTTATGTAGGACAAGAAGGAAAAGTACTATCAATTGAAACATTTGGAGCTTCAGGAACTGGAGCTGAAGTCATGAATCTATTTGGATTTACGACAGAAAACGTTGTTCAAATTACAAAAAATGTGTTGAATTCTTAAGTTATGACTGTGAATACCTTTCTGTACATACTAATTTATCGGTGCTGAAAGGTATTCCAGATTCTAGTGATATGGATTTTTAATAAAAGATGATTTGAGGAGGAATTATATTATGCGAGTAGGATTAATTGGTTTAGGTAAAATGGGATTAAATTTAGGGAAAAATTTAATGGATCATAAACATGAAGTAGTAGCATTTGATTTAAATACGAGCGCAGTGGAAGAAATGAAAGAGTACGGGGCTACAGGTGTATCTAGTTTAAATGATCTTGTTCAGTCATTACAATCACCAAGAATTCTTTGGGTAATGGTACCACACGCTGTTGTTGATTCTGTTATTGATGAGGTTACACCATTGCTTTCAAAAGGAGATATTTTAATTGAAGCGGGTAATTCACATTATAAAGAGTCTATTCGCCGATATGAGCAACTAAAGAAAGATGGCATTCACTTTATGGATGCAGGAACTTCTGGCGGAATGGAAGGCGCTCGTAATGGTGCTTGTTACATGATCGGAGGAGATCCAGAAGCTTGGGACATCGTTGAACCTATCTTCCGGGATACAGCTGTAGAAAATGGATTCTTATATGCCGGAAAAGCTGGTAGTGGTCACTTCTTAAAAATGGTTCACAACGGAATTGAATACGGTATGATGGCTGCTATTGGTGAAGGATTTGAGATTCTAGAGAAAAGTGAATTTGACTACGATTATGAAAAAGTATCAAGAGTATGGAATAACGGTTCAGTCATTCGCTCTTGGTTAATGGAATTAACTGAAAATGCATTTTCTAAAGATGCGAAACTAGATGAAATTAAGGGAGTAATGCATTCTTCTGGTGAAGGAAAATGGACAGTAGAAACAGCATTAGACCTTCAAACAGCAACTCCTGTTATCGCAATGTCTCTATTAATGCGCTACCGCTCATTAGACAATGATACATTTACAGGAAAAGTTGTAGCAGC
>Ga0114954_1000416_pt1 | contig 14552 bp, 16 predicted proteins | sample Porto_4metaG_FD_87299 | JGI IMG/M metagenome (GOLD analysis project Ga0114954, IMG submission 87299) | Marine algal microbial communities from Porto, Portugal - Porto_4 metaG | ecosystem: Host-associated > Algae > Red algae > Unclassified | place: Portugal: Porto | collected 2015-02-02
TATAAATAACAATATTCATTAAAGAAAAAGTTTTAATCCTTCATGAGAATCTTTAAATCCTAATTTCTTATAAAATTGCAACGCTTCCTGTCGTTCTTTATCTGTTGTTAACTGTACTAAATGACATCCCCGCAATGTAGCCCGTTGAATAGCCCATTTAATAAGTTTAGTTCCTATACCTTTACCACGTTTTGATGAGACTGTCCGTACCCCCTCAATAGTAGCTCTCCAACCCCCTTGACGTGCAATGTAAGGCGTAAATGTAATTTGTTGAAGACCAACAATCTCCGTCCCATCACACGCTACAATCAACTCATTATTTGGATCACAATCAATAGCATGAAATGCTCTTATATAACTATCAGGGAGTGGTGTTTCATAGCGCTCTCTTTTATTGCCTAAAACATCATCAGCAAGCATTTTTACAATATCATCTAAATCATCTGCCGTAGCAATCCTAAATGTTATAGTTTCTGTCACTATTAAAAAACCTCCTTAATGTATGCACTTGTTACTTTTATTTTACTTGTTTAAATACAATAGGTTAAATTATAAAATATTATGAGTCTCTATAACTTTTTCTTATAGATAACATAAAAGCCTAACTTATAAAATGATATATTAGGCTTTTTAACACAATATTATTATTAAAAAATCCGACCAACTTCAATAAAACGCCATATTCATTAATGGATTTTCATATTTAACAAACCACATATAACCATTCAAATAGGGTGCTTTTAATTAGCTCTATAGAAATTACATAATAAGCATAGATTTGTAAGCTCTCATTCAATGAATCTTAATATATATGGACTAGCTCCTTACCAATATTCTTCACCAAAGTCATTGAATAACTACACATAAACTCCTTATATCTCTAGATAAACTACCGATTAGCTCCATATAGACTCTAGATAACCTATATAGAATATAAGTTATCAAGGAGGTAAGAAAAAAATGAACTTTATGAAAAGAGCAATTCTCAGTATGAAAAAAAGAGTAGGAACATCATTAATTTTGATGGCAGTCTTCCTAATCGTTACAAATTTAGTGTTGGCAGGATTTACAATCCAAAATGCATCAAAAAAAGCTGCGGATGCAGCAAGAAAAAAACTAGGTGCAGATGTTACTTTAAGTCTTGATTTTGACAAATTAGGTCAACAGGCTCAGGAAACTGGAGAGATGCCTAATCCACCGAAGCTCAACACGAAAGAAGCAGATCAGTTAGCGAAGTCAAAGTATGTAAAAGACTATAATTACATAAGCAATACATTCGGAATCTCGGATGGACTTAAACTAGTAGGAGCTTCAGAAGGAGAAGAAGAAGGAAAGGGTAAAGCGGGAATGGCGGCTGTACGAGGCGGTTCAAGCTCCGGTACAGAAATAGATATGAATGCTTCCTTTATGATTGAGGGAGTTCGCAAGACTGCATTACAAGAAAGCTTTAAGAACGGAAAAAGTAAAATCATTGATGGGAAACCAATTACAGAACAGATGAAAGATCAGAATGTAGCTTTAATGGAAAAACGATTAGCGGAATTAAACAATTTGAAAGTAGGAGACAAAGTTAAAGTGCAATCAGGGGATAAGAAGGAAACCCTCGAGGTTGAAATTATCGGTATTTACGAAACGAATGAGCAAGCAATGGGTCAACAGGCCCCTCCTATAATGGATCCAGCTAATAAACTATATATGCCGCATTCAACTATGAAAAAATTTGAAGTAGATCAAGGTATAAGTAGCATTCAAGTCGTGTATTTCTTGAAAGACCCACAAAACATTGAAGCATTTAAAAAAGAAGCAAAAAAATCTAAGATTAATTTTAATTACTATAAATTAGATGCACATGATTCATTGTACAAACAAATGATTGGGCCTATCGAAAATATCTCATCTACTTCTCAAATGATTATTTATATTGTATCAATTGCAGGTGCGATTATATTAGGATTAATCATTATGTTATCGATTAAAGGACGTCGTAAAGAAATGGGGATTCTATTGTCCATTGGAGAAAAAAAGTGGAAGCTGATGGCGCAGTTCGTAGTAGAAGTAGTATGTATCGCTATTTTAGCTTTTGGATTATCCATAACAACAGGAGCTAAAGTTTCTCAATATATAGGGGATAATTTACTTTCAAGTGAAGTTGCTACAGCAAGCGAAGAAACAAACAACCCGCAAAATGGGACTGTAATGATGTCTGGACCTGGTGGAACTGTACAAAATCAAAAAGAGGATCCGATTGATAAAATTGATGTAAGTGTAACAGGAGAAGATGTAGGCAAAATGGGAGGGATAGGACTAGCTATTGCTATATTAGCAACGCTTCTTCCAGCATTATCAATTCTACGTTTAAATCCAAAACAAATTCTTTTAAAAGATGAATAAGGAGGATCAATATGGAAACGATTTTACAATTTAAAAATTTGGATTATTATTATGAAAGTAATGGGAAAAATGTAGCGATACTAGATAATGTTAATTTTTCTTTTCAAAAAGGGCATTTCTACACAATTTTAGGACCATCTGGATCTGGTAAAACCACAACTCTGAGCTTAGGTTGCGGACTGGATGTCCCTAAAAATGGTTATGTCCTGTATAATGGAAAAGATATTCGAAAAATTGGTTTGGATCGATACCGCAATCAACATGTATCTGTAATTTTCCAATCTTATAATTTGATTACCTATATGACTGCTCTTCAAAATGTCCTAACGGCAATGGAAATTACAGGTGTTAAAGTGCAAAATAAAACTGCAAGGGCATTAGAATTATTAGAAAAGGTAGGACTCACAGAAGTAGAAGCGAAACGTAACGTTCTGCAACTAAGTGGCGGGCAACAACAGCGTGTAGCAATTGCTCGAGCATTATCTTGTAATGTTGATTTACTGATTGCGGATGAGCCAACAGGAAACCTCGACGAAGAAACGGCAATGGATATAATAGAACTGTTTCAAGAACTTGCACATAAAGAAAATAAATGTATTATTGTTGTGACGCACTCACAGGAAGTTGCTAAAAAATCTGATCGTGCAGTTTATTTAAGTAAGAAGAAGTTAGTAGTAAATGAAATTTAAAATAAACACTCTAGGTTTTTAATTCACATAATATTAAAAAAATATTTCTTCAAATATTAATAATTGATATACAATAAAACCAAGCCATAATCAAAATGGTCTCCCTGTATTGAATGTTAAGATAGTTTGTTGTTCCTTTTTTAACAATATTAAAAAAAGAACTTGTAGAATATTCTACAGGTTCTTTTTGTTATGACCGGTTAACTATATCAATGAGGAATTATATATGAAAAACAGGACATTACCTAGATATATGATCTAAATACCGTCCTGTTTAATTGTTTATCTGTATAGTTATTGAAGAATTAAACCTACAATCATAATGAAACTAAATACTATCATCCAACCAAACGCACAATAGCCGAAAATTCTAATCCATTTAGGTAATTGATTCATGTTAACTTTATTTGTGGGAATTCCTTGCATAGAAAACATCATTTTTTGATCTCTATCCCTATTATTTTGTTGTTCATACATAATATCATCACCCTTCAAGAACAATTGTGTTTATAGTATATCAGTCTGGAGATAATTAAGCACAGAATATTCGACAACTATAGTGAATAAACGTGTATTCCAGTGCTGCATACTAAATTTCAAAAAACTAAAATTGGATTACTCAAAAGCTATATATAAAGTATTTGCTCATTTAAAACATAATCACCCTTTTAACAAGAGATGCTTATTATTTGGTATTGAATAATTTAAATACATTCAATGATACTTCTTAGCGTTTATATACGTAAATGTCTTTCAAACGATATGTACCGTAAAGTAGGAGCAGCTTACATTTATGACTATTATTATTTATTCGTTACTTTTAAAACATCTAACACTATTTTCGTTGCATCTGCAATAAGCTTATCATCGTACTTCGCATCCTCTTTCGCATGATTAGAAAGTATCGCAAGAATAATTGGCTTCTTATTTGGTGGCCAAATGATTGCGATATCATTCCTTGTTCCATAAGATCCAGAGCCAGTCTTATCGGCTACTTCCCATTCTCCTGGAACTCCAGCACGAATTAAGTTGTCCCCCGTAGTATTTCTTTTCATCAAATCTATTAAAAAGTTTCGTTTCTCAATTGAAAGTATATCGCCTAGCGCGTAGTCTTGAAGACTAGTAGCTAATGCCTTTGGGGTACTAGTGTCACGAGTGTCTCCTGGCTGCACTTCGTTTAATTCTGGTTCAAAACGTTCAGGATTTGTGACAGTATCTCCTATTTCTCTCAGTGATTTTTTGAATTCACTTGGCCCACCTAATTGCTTAAGAATAAGATTTTGTGCAGTATTATCGCTATATCGAATGGAAGCATCCGCAAGTTCTTTCAAAGTCATACCTGTATCTATATATTTTTCAGTAATTGGATTGTAATTCACAAGATCTTTGCTAGTATACTTAATTCTTTGTTCTAAATCTTCTATTGATTTCTTTTGTAACAGTGCTCCAACAGCAAGTGCTTTGTGGGTAGATGCGTATGCAAAACGTTCATCTGAACGATAAGTAACAGTTTGATTCGTACTTGTGTCCAATGCATAAATACCAAGTTTAGCATCATATTCTTTTTCAAGTTTAACAAAAGAATGATTACTTGTATTTTCTTGTTTTGTTTGTTTCGGAGGTTCGGATTGAATATTACTATTGGAACAGCCTATAAGCGTTACACATGAAAGTAATACTACAGGTAGCATCTTTTTATAATGCGAAATGTGAAAAAACTTCTTTGGAACGATCATACATTTTCAACCTCTTTCAAGAATTTATGGATTTTGTATTGGTATTTTACATACCAATACAATTAACAAATGTACAGGATAGGACTCATCTTGTATTTCTTGCATTACAAAAGGAGAGAACTACCAAGAACACCTTTTTATACGTAATAGACAATCTAAGTAACACATTTGTTCCATTTATGAGTACGGTTTTTAATATATCCATTAATTTTATTTATAAAAATCACAAAAACAACAAGCTCCATCACAATATCATCGGAAATATTATCTAAAGACGATGATTTTTCAAATGGCTTTTATCCTAGACGAATTAATGTCATGTTGTGGCTACGCAGATACATTGCTGACCATCTGCACGTTTGGAAGCCTGAAGACCACTTTATCTTTAGTAAACAATAAGATTTACAAAGTGAGAAACAATGAGAGGATTCCTTTTTTTCAACTAAAGGAGAGCTTTAGTTTATGGGACCTTCCTTAGTCTTTCTTTTTAGGGAATACCACATCACCATCAAGCTAAGGAAAGCTGTCTTTAAACCAGAAACTTATTCTATCCAAGGAAATATATTGCATTATATAATAAATACTATACCATTCTTACAAATAACGGGAGAGACTCTATGAGAAACGTAATAATTTATTTCGGAATCTTTTTTATGATTGTATTAAGCGGTTGTATCCGATTTGGAAAAGACACCACAAATACGATTTATCTCATTCCTGAAGCGTACGAAGGAGATTTAGTGGTACTATAGGAGCGGAATTGTTGCCAGAAGAAGATGGTTTTCGTGTAGTTACATTCACCGCAGACGGAACCGCAGTAACATCTACAGCCGATATGAAATATGGTACGGTCAACGATACCTATTACACGGTAAACAAGGAAGGGAAGCGCACAAAACTTGACGAGAACTGCATACGCGCTGGTTCAAATGGAAGCACTACTGAAAACGTTGGTGAAGAAAATGAGCACACTTTCCCATATGCAAAATTTGAAGTTACACAAAGTTCATGCTCACAAAGTTTTTCATCAAATGGAAGAGAAGTACCAGAAAATCAAGAACATCCTGTAGAAAATAAGCTGCGGGACTTACTGGCACGTGTAAAAGAGCAGTATATGAAAGTGAAAAGCTAGATTTTTAAATTTTAAAAAGGGTGAATTGATGAATGATGTTAGGGATAGGATTGATTGTGTTAGGCATTTTAATTGTTAGCATTGTATCTTACCGAGAAATAAAAAAAGCAGGGGGCGTAACCTGGATCGAAATTGTATTCTATCCCTTTGGATTATTAATAGGTGCGCTACTAGACCACTTTGATCTACCAGAGTTTTTAATCCTGTTAGGTTTACTATGTATTGTATTTGGTAGCTGTATGGTCATGGGCGTCAATATTTTATAAAATTGAGAGTTAAGCATCTGAATCAGATGCTTTTTTATTTTATTCTGTAATTCTTATTTTTAATGTCTTGTATGGTGAAGACTAAGGCACATAGGGATAGCAATGCAAGTATAAAGCTTAACCAGTTAAATGTACTGTCCATAATAAGTATTGAGATGAAGATGCCATAAAAATAAATTAACATCGCAATAAAAAGATATGCATCACGTTTTAAAGACTTTAAAGTTCCTATTCGTTTCACCTCTACTTTCTGATGTTATGTTACAAAAAAGAACCCGCACATCTGCAGATTTTCCAGATTATGATTTTTAAATATGTAACTCAGTTCTAACGATATAATATGTTGAGTTACTAAAAAAATCAAATATAAAATTGAAAAAAACTTTTATAAATCTTAATGCGTTAGAAATATAGGGCGAATCTTTACGAACTGTTTCCTATGAATACGATTCTATTAATCAATTAAAGAAAGAAACATTAGCAGATGGAACGATCAATGCGTATGGATATGATGGATTCGGAAACCGTACGTGTGATATCGTTGTAATTCTTCTGCAAATGGTAGTAGTTCATATTGAATCGAGGGATTCATAAGAAAACGTCATCCTTTCTAATTTATCTTGCTTAGAAAGGATGAAGCTTTTGAGGGTATTAAAACCTCTTGAGTTGATGGAAATGTATGGTGACCCCCGTTTATGAAAAATAAAATTCTTTAAAAATGGAGAGCCGCGACCATAAACCTGCATTATTAATGTAGAATTGTGATGTCGGCTCTTTATTCACTAAAATGGCAAGTTAGTGAATAAATTGTTCATATGTATTTAAAGCTTATTTTCGGGAGGAGCTTAAACAATGAGAGCACCATATCAAGTATTGATTTTTCCTTATATAAAAACTGATGATTCCATTCGATATGCCATTTTTAACCGAAGTGATTATGGTTATTGGCAAGGAATAGCTGGTGGTGGAGAAGATGGTGAGACTCCTATTGAATCAGCAAAACGGGAAGCGTTTGAAGAGGCTGGTATTATAAGAGAATGCCCATATATAACATTAGATTCTGTGTCGTCATTACCAGTAGAGGATGTAGTTGGAGGATTCCTTTGGGGAGAAGAAGTTTATGTAATAAAAGAATTTTCTTTTGGAGTTAAAGTTCCTACAAAAAATATTTCATTATCTAAGGAACACTTCAATTATAAATGGTTATGCTTTGAGGAAGCAGTAACCCTTTTGAAATGGGATAGCAACAAAACAGCATTGTGGGAATTAAACAAAAGGCTATTAAAACAATTAAAGTGCTAGCTAACAAAGACGTTAGTGGAACAAGAATTGAGCAATTTAAAAAAGCTTTGCCACACTTCAAATGCAGCAAGGCTTTTATTTTTCTTAGTGTGGTTTTTTTCTGATTTGCGGTCTGTACCTCAACATCAATGGTAATAACTATAGGTTTTCTAAAACCAACTAGTGATCAAATCCATTTAAGGATTTTATATATATAATTGTTATGCTAACTCCAAAATCAAATTATAAAATGAACTATCCTAAACTTGAATCAATTTCATAATCTATTTCCACTATAATGATTTCATCATAAGTTTATACTTACTACAAAAACAAATAAACTCGTCCTACTAAGAGGGGAGTTTATTTGTTTTTTGTTTAGATAATGGAATGTTCATACAAAATTGCACACTATGTTCCATATTTTTTATAGAATACTTTATATCTAGCGTTTCAAGAATTTGTTTCACAATATACAGTCCTAAACCGCTTCCTCCAGTATTTCGATTCCTTGATTTTTCAATTCGATAAAACGGTTTGAAAATTTGTTGTATATCTTCTTCTTTAATATTGACACCTGTATTCATAATTTGCATTTTAATTTGACCTTGTTTAGAATCCTTACTTAACTGTATATAAACTTTTTCATTATGTGGTGAATACATAACCGCATTATGGATAATATTTTTACATGCTTTTTCTAAAAGAACATAATCTGTATAAACGGAAAGATCAGAATCAATTTCTTTTATTATTTGGATGTTTTTTTGTGAAGCGAAAAATTCGAGATCTTTTGTAATTGTATTTATTAACTTTGAAAGATTAACTTTTTCTACTTTTAGTTTAAAGGTATGTTGTTCTAATTTCGATACGCTTAAAATTTCACGAACTAATTGTTCCATACTTTCAATAATTTGACGATTCTTCTTTAAATATTGATCGCGATTTTGATAAGGGCCAATATTGTATATCATTCCTTCTAAGTATCCTTTCATTACAGTAAGAGGGGACTTTAATTCATGTGCTACAATCGTAAAAAACTCTCTGCGTTTTGTTTCTATTTCTCTTTCTTTTTCAATATCATTTTTTAATTGTTCATTTGCTTTTTTTAAATCAAACATAGCTTGTTGCAAGTTAATAGACATGTCATTCAAACTATTAGATAATTCTCCTAACTCATCTGTAGAGCGAACCTCAATTTTTTCGGAGAAATCTAAATTTGCCATCTTTTGTGCACCTTCATTAATATAAATAAGTGGCTTTGTAATAAACCTGGAATAAAAATAAGCACTCCCTATACCAATAACGAGCACAATGATACTAATATAGGGGAGAAAGCGTACTAAAACCTGTGAAGCTTCATCAATCGGTTGAAATGTAGCAAACACTACAAGCGTTAAACTACCATCTTGAAATTGAATTGGTTTCGTAACGTTATATGAATTGCTAAGGGTACTTGCATTCTCGAATCGTGTTGCTTTAGTAACTACTGTTTTTTGCGTACCACTTTGAATAAAAGAAAATGAAGGAGAGTAAATAATTATTCCTTCTTTATTTTGAAGATAAAGCATCGCATTATTTTTTTTGGCGTATTCATCAAAAAGTGGTATCGCATCTTGAAACGTAAGATTTTTAGATTTATCAATGATTTCGTTTATCCCTGTTTGAAGTTGATCTGTTTTATATTGCTCATAAAACGTCGGAAGAAAGAAGTATAAAGTTAAATAAATCAATATTGCAAAGGATAATAAAATGAGAGATGTAGTCATAAAGAGTTTATAAGTAATTTGCTTCATTTTCATGAGTTTCACAATACTATTCATCAATTTTATATCCAATACCCTTTATTGTTTTAATATAAGGGATAGCTAATTTTTTGCGTAGGTTTTTAATATGTGTATCGATTATTCGTGTTTCTCCAAAATAATCGTAACCCCAAACCTTTTCAACGATATTTTCTCTTGTGAGTACTTTTCTCTCATTTTGAAATAGTAGTTGTAGAATTTCAAACTCTTTTGTCGTTAATATAATTTCAACGTCATTTACATATACTCTATATGCATCCACATCAATACGCACTTCTTTAAATATCAAATGATTATTTACATTTTTATCATAACTTCTTCTAAGTACAGCTTCGACTCGTCTAATCAAAACATGAAATGAAAAGGGCTTTGTTATATAATCATCGATCCCAAGGTCGAATCCTTTCATTTGATCTTCCTCTTCTTCCAACGCAGTTAGCATAATAATTGGTACGTTTGACTGACTTCGAATCATTTTAGAAACTTCAAACCCATTAAGATTGGGCATCATGACATCTAGAAGAATTAAATCAAATGATTGATTATTAAATTGTGTCATACCCTCTAGTCCATCTGAAGCGACTACCACTGTATAATGCTGTGTCATTAAAAATTGTTTAATTAATTCCTGAATTTCTTGATCGTCCTCTACCACGAGAATATGATAGTTTTTCATAATATCACCTCTGGTAGTCATTATAGCCGTACTATCTGGAGTTTATGTGGAGATACAATAGGAACTTCATAGGACGTTTAACGTATTAGCTTCATTTTCAAGAATGTGTATTCTCCAAAAAAATATTATTAGCCATATTCCGTTTTATGAAAAAATAATTGTATGCTTGAAAAAACTTATCGTATGAAAAGCTGAACGATTTATATTTCTAAAAAACTAATGTATAATATTGGGAAATACATGTGATTTCTTAAACTGTGTGAACATATACTTTCGCTACTTACTAGAAGGGGAAACGGAAATGAATTTCAATAAAAAAAAGCTAGCGAAATTATAGAGTGTACGTCACAAACTTTAGAGTTTTTTTGCTAATTTAGTAAACGCTTAAGGTGTGAACTAAGGATTATTTAAATCATCCGAGAAAGGTTGTGAAATTATTTGATGGGTTATAAAGCGATGCTGTTTGATTTAGATGATACATTACTTGATAGGGATAAAGCAGTAGAGGCATTATTTTTAATTGTGTTAGAAAAGTGTTATGAAAATGTAGATGGTGCGGCTAAAAGCAACATGTTACAGAAATTCAAAGAATACGATAAAAGAGAATATGGCATAAGTAATAAAACGACAGTTTTAGAATCATTGTTTGATGAATTCACACCAAGGTATAGATTGCCACGCAATTACATCCAAGATTTTTGGAATAATAATTTCCCTAGATGTTTTTCAATAGACCAAAATACTATTCATTTCTTAAATCAAATAAAGAAGCACTTTAAAGTTGGAATTATAACAAATGGATCAACTCAGAGGCAAAAAGCTAAAATATTTAACACGAATTTAAATAGGTATTTTGAAACAATTATTATTTCTGAAGAAGTGGGATTTAGTAAACCTGATAAACGTATATTCGAACTAGCATTAAATGAGCTAAATTTACAACCGGAAAATACTTTATTTGTTGGGGATGACTTAGAAAAGGATATTGCTGGTCCTCAAAATGCAAATATAAAAGGTGTGTGGTTTAACCCTCAGAAAATCAAGAATACTACCAAAATACAACCATATGCCGAGATTAACACTTTGGATAGTTTGTTAAGTTATGTTACTCCACAATATTTTTATAACAAGTAAAAGAAATTATATATATATTCAAAAATACAAAAAAGAAACTATCATTAATTTCATTGACCGTATTAGTAATAAAAAATAGATATTTACAATAAAAAATAGAGGCGATTTTAATAGCTGCGGCTAATTTAATCTATGATTAATACGAAGTTTTGTAAAACAATTTTACTCATACTGTGTAAATTATAAAGGGGTGGGACTATGGAAATAAAGAAAGTAGTAATCGATGGAATCAATATTGCGGTCATTAGAAACGATAAGGTATTAATATCGGATGTTCAGTCTGCATTAGATACTATGGCAACAGTTCAATATGATGTAGATGCGAAACATATTATTATCCATAAATCTTTAATAAGTGAAGATTTCTTTGATCTAAAAACACGGCTTGCGGGCGATATCCTTCAAAAGTTTATAAACTACAAGGTAAAGATTGCTATCGTTGGGGATTTTTCTATGTACACTAGTAAAAGCTTAAAAGACTTCATTTATGAATGTAATAAAGGTAATAATATTTTTTATTTAGCAACTGAACAACAAGCAATTGAAAAATTGGGTACATTGAAATAATCTAGTCAACCTGCATAATCATATTCCACTAAAATAACCCTCTTTTTCACGTCGTTATTACTATATATTATCTACACGATATATAAGAACTAATGTTTGTGATAAACTAAAAGGTGGATAAAGGGGGAGTTTACTTGAACAACTTTAATGATATCATTCAAAATTTAAATGACATAGTATATAAACCTAATAACTTAATAATCACTAATCTAAAAGAAGAAAGACAAAACTCAGAGTATGCTGGGGCGTTATTTCACTTAAATAACAAAACGATACGTTTTAGAGTATCAAAAATTACTCCTAACAAAATTGGTCAATTTGTTTCTTTTTGGGAGAAAAATGAAAACATGCAAAATCAAGCGTTTTCTTATGACGCTGCTCCTGACTTATTAGTTATCACATGTATTAATGATCATAAACTAGGACAATTTATTTTCCCGAAAGAGATTCTTCTTGAAGAAAAAATATTAAAAACTCAAAGTCAAAAAGGAAAGATGGCTATGAGAGTTTATCCTATATGGGATAACCCTGTTAGTAATCAAGCTAAAAAGAGCCAAATGTGGCAACTTCAATATTTTATTGATTTAAGTAATATTAATAGTGTATCCATAGACAAACTATTACATTTATATTCGTAGCATCCCAGAGTAAATAAGAGGCATTTTAATGATGCCTCTTATTTTAATTTCGTATATTAGGTTATCTTGTGAATTAGAATTTTTGTACCGGTACAGTTAATCGGAATGTACATTGTTACAGTACCTCATCACATATACAATCAGCATATATTATTTTAACTTATAACTTATTAAGGAGTGCTGAATATGACAAATTTACAAGACCAACTCTTTACAAGATTAAACCTTGAAAAACGTACTGAAATAAAGTTTGAAGAATTAAGTACAATACTCTTTGCATTTGCTCACACAATACCGTTTGAGAATTTAGATGTTATAGCAGGTAATATAAATGCAATTTCTATGAAAAACTTACAAGAGAAAATTTTAACTAGTTCCCGCGGTGGGCTTTGTTATGAATTAAATACTCTTTTTTATTATTTTTTAAAAGATAGTGGTTATGATGTACAACTCGCACTAGGTACTGTATATAAAAATGATATAAATGCTTGGGCACTTGAGGACGGACATATAACAATTATTTTAAATAAAGATAACGTACAGTATTTAATTGATGTAGGTATAGCTTCGTTAGTACCTCTCGTTCTTGTACCTTTTACTGGTGAGTCTGTTTCTTCAAAAAACGGTTCGTACCGGGTGAGACGAAAAGATACGAGTAAAGGCAATTATGTTCTAGAAAGAATAGATGTTGATGGAGAATGGAAAATTTGTCATGCTTTTTATACTCATATTATTGACGAGACAGTAGTAAACGATGTTCAAAGAAGAGTGGTAGAAGATGAAAAGTCTATTTTCAATAAAGGACCAATTGCAGTAAAGTTGACGAACGCTGGCCATATCTCTTTAACGAATTCTAGTTTAACTGAAATGATGTATGGAGCAAAAACTAAGCGTGAAATTACAGAAGATCAATATAGAGAGCTTTTATATACTTTATTTGCTATTGAGTTGTGATTATACAAATAGCCTGTTCTTATTCGGAATCGGCTATTTGTATAATTTTTGGTTTAAAAGGTTTTCTTCTAATGTTTTTAATGTTTCTGCAGCCTCTTCATATGAATTAAAAACTGGTTCTTTTCCATCATCCTCTTGTAAAACCAGCTCTTCAAATAAAGATTTTTGTTCTTTTGAAACAGAATAATACTATTTAAAGTTTGATTTTCTAACTAGATATAATACACTAGAACAGTATAAAAAAGTATGTACAATGAATTTCGAATGTAAAGGAAGATTATTATGTCAGTTATCGATAAATTGAAACTTGATAAGTATACGAATATGGTTGTTATTAACGAACCAAGTGATTATGACATTTTCACAGGTAAAGAAACTGCATTTTCAAAAGAACACGATGCTATTTTTATTTTTGTTGAAACGCTTGATGAAATGGTGAAACAAACGAATTTTATTATTAGTAATGAAGCATTATTACTTGAAAAAGGTTATGTGTTTTTCGCATATCCGAAAAAAGGTAATGCTCGTTACAGTACGTTTATTCACCGTGATGAGATGTTTCCAGCATTAAGCGTTGGTGAAGATGGATATGTAGGAGAAAGCGAAATTAAATTTGCTCGAATGGTAAGTATGGATGACGTCTTTACTGTTGTAGGCTTAAAGCGTGAAAAGAAAAAAGCGACGAAAACGCCTGCTATGAGTCAATGTGTTGCCGATTATGCAGATCGAATTAAAGATGTTGAAGCTTTATTAGCTAATCATCCCAATGAACTTAAATTTTATCAAAGTTTAACTCCTGGATATCAAAAAGATTGGGCACGTAATTTATTTTCTGTGAAACAAGAAAAAACACGTGAAAAACGTTTTGAGAAAATGATTGAAATCCTTTCACAAGGCTATAAAACAATTGAATTATTCCGTAAGAAGAAAAAATAACGATTAGGAAAGTCACAATGATGAAACAATTAATTGCGATGAGTACATTGAAAAAAGGATTCCTTCTATTATACTTAAGAATGTTCTTATATTTATATAATTAGTAAAGAGAAAAGGTGTTTGAAATGAAATCGTATATTGTAGTTGGATCTGGAATTTTAGGAGCGTCTACTGCTTATCATCTGGCTAAGGCTGGTGCGAATGTTACTATCATGGATCGCCAACAATTAGGGCAAGCAACTGATGCAGCAGCAGGTATAGTATGTCCATGGCTTTCACAACGTCGTAATAAAGCGTGGTATAAAATCGTTAAAAGCGGTGCACGTTACTATTCTTCGTTAATTCAA
>Ga0114954_1000419_pt1 | contig 14535 bp, 10 predicted proteins | sample Porto_4metaG_FD_87299 | JGI IMG/M metagenome (GOLD analysis project Ga0114954, IMG submission 87299) | Marine algal microbial communities from Porto, Portugal - Porto_4 metaG | ecosystem: Host-associated > Algae > Red algae > Unclassified | place: Portugal: Porto | collected 2015-02-02
ATCCCGGGAGCAACGCCTGGCGCGATGCCAGTCCCTCGACGGTCATCGCCGGCCTTGTGGCGGTGCTGATCGGCTACGGCAGTTCCGCCGCCATCATCTTCCAGGCCGCCCAGGCGGCCGGCGCCAGCGGCGATCAGATTGGTTCGTGGATGTGGGCGCTCGGCATCGGCATGGGGCTCACCTCGCTGGGGCTGTCGTGGTATCACCGCATGCCGCTTCTCACCGCCTGGTCAACACCGGGGGCGGCCTTGCTGGTGACCCAGCTGCCGGGCGTGCCCTTCGATCAGGCCATCGGCGCCTTCATGGTGTCAGCGGCGCTCCTGACCCTGTGCGGTGTGAGCGGACTCGCAGAGCGGCTGATGCGTCTGGTGCCGACATCGCTTGCCTCGGCCATGCTCGCCGGCATCCTGTTGTCGTTCGGCCTGGACCTGTTCGGTGCCATGCAGCAAGAGCTAGGGCTGCCATTGGTGTTGGCGGCGAGCTGGCTCACCGCTCGCCGTTTTGCCCCTCGCCTGGCCATCCCGGCGGTGTTCGCCACGGGCCTGGCAATGACCCTGTTCCAGGACCGCCTGGACCTGTCGGCCCTGGACCTTGCCTTGACGACGCCGAGCCTTGTCGTACCATCGTTTTCGCCGGCGGTGTGTCTCGGCGTCGGGGTGCCGTTGTTTGTCGTGACCATGGCCACGCAGAACCTGCCCGGCATCGCCATGGTACGCAGTGCCGGCTTCCCTGCACCGGTCTCGTCGGCCATCGGCTGGACCGGCGCCGCCTCGCTGCTACTGGCGCCGTTCGGCGCCCATGGCCTCAATCTGGCGGCAATCAGCGCAGCTCCCTGCCTCGGCGACGAGGCCCATGTCGATGCCAAGCGACGCTACACCGCCGGGATTGCCGCGGGAATAGGCTACCTGCTGCTGGGCGTGTTCGGCGCCGGCGTGGCGGCGCTATTTACCGCGCTGCCCTCGGTGCTGGTAATGGCGGTGGCCGGACTGGCGCTGCTCGGCACCCTGGGGACGGGACTCGCGACCGCCTTCGCCGAGCCTGGCGAACGCGATGCGGCGCTGGTGACCTTTCTGATGACGGCCTCACAGATCACCCTCTGGGGCATCGGCTCGGCGTTCTGGGGGTTGCTGGCAGGAATGCTGGTGGCGAGGGTGCTGCGCAAGGCCTGACGCGCAAGTCTCTGTCGCGGAGCACTACGAGCGCCGTCGCGCTGGGCTCTCGACATGGCGCTTGGCTCTCGACATGGCGCTTGGCTCTCGACGCGGCGACCGCCAAGCCAAACCTCGCGGCAAGAGCGGGATTGGCCGGACGGCCCGCGTCACGCTCGCATCGGCACGTGACCATTCTCGCTCGTTTCGCCACTCGTTTCGCCGTTCGTTTCACCGTTCATTGCGCCGTTCGCTTATCCCGCCGGCTTCATCTCGGCGATCCTCGCCCGGTCGTGAACGCCGGACATGCGTACCAGCGCCAACGCCTCGTCGAGGCTCTCGACCTGCTCCACCCGGACCAGTTCGTTGTCGAGGCTCACCGGCTGGCCGGCCTTCTCGCTCAGCAGCTGCTCGAAGGCCGCCACGTCCATGTCGCCCTCCAGCGGCAGCGATTCGACGTCGGCCGTCTGGGTGCCAGGCAGGTAGATCGTGCCGTTGGAAAAGTCCACCGCGTAAGCGATCACACCGGGGATGATGTAGAACAGCAGGCCCACGCCATTGGCGATGGCGATCACCGGGTCGATCTGGCCATTGATCTGGCCCTTGCGCTCCGGATGAAAGACCGTGCCACACCCAACGAGTGACGTCAGTGTGGTAGCGAGCACAAGGCCGGTAAGCAACCGTGGGGGACGCAGCATCAACGATTCTCCTGGCAGGAAAAGGAAGTCCACCGGGTGCCCCCCGGGGACGTGACGAAAAAAACGATACAGGCGACTCAGCAAACGACGGATGACCTCGCCGCACCACGTCCGGCGGCGGATGTTGTGCTGAGCATGACGAACGCCACGAAATAGTACCATGCAATGCGTCATCGTTGCGGCCAGGTCGCCAACGCTCGGCCATCCGGGCAAGGGTTTTGCCGCCAAACAGGCTTCCCCGTACAATGCGGAGTCATCCATGCCGCCGTAGGCGACCCCAGGGTCACACGCCGTCCTCCCCTGGTCGCCCTGACGACACCCCATCTCGCTTCGAAGGAACCTCCGGACCCATGCGCGCCACCGAGCTTCTGATTGCCACCCTCAAGGAAACCCCTGCCGACGCCGAGGTCATCAGCCACCAGCTGATGCTGCGCTCCGGCATGATTCGCCGTCTCACCTCCGGGCTCTACACCTGGCTGCCCCTCGGCCTCAAGACCCTGCGCAAGGTAGAGCGAGTGGTGCGCGAGGAAATGGACCGTGCCGGCGCCCAGGAAGTGCTGATGCCGGCGGTCCAGCCTGCCGACCTGTGGCAGGAGTCCGGGCGCTGGGAACAGTATGGCCCCGAGCTTCTGCGCCTCAAGGACCGCCATGACCGTGACTACTGCGTCGGCCCGACCCATGAGGAAGTGATCACCGACCTGGTGCGCAAGGAAATTGCCAGCTACAAGCAGTTGCCGATCAACTTCTATCAGATCCAGACCAAGTTCCGCGACGAGATCCGCCCACGCTTCGGGGTGATGCGCTCGCGGGAGTTCATCATGAAGGATGCCTACTCGTTCCACATCGACGAGGCGTCGTTGCAACAGACCTACCAGAAGATGTATGACGCCTATTCGCGCATCTTCACCCGACTCGGTCTCGATTTCCGTCCGGTGATCGCCGACAACGGCTCGATCGGCGGCACCGGCTCCCATGAGTTCCACGTGCTGGCCGACTCCGGCGAAGACGACATCATCTTCTCCACCGAGTCCGATTATGCCGCCAACATGGAGAAGGCCGAGGCGCTGCCGGCACCGCTGGGCTCGGATGCCCGTCGCGAGGCCCCGAGCGAGGCATTAAGCCTGGTCGATACGCCCCATGCCAAGACCATCGCCACCCTCGTGGAGCAGCATGGCCTGCCGATCGAAAAGACCCTCAAGACACTGATGGTTCAGGGCGAAGATGGCGGCCTGGTGGCTTTGCTGGTGCGAGGCGATCATGAGCTCAACGAGGTCAAGGCGGAGCACCTGCCGGAGGTGGCGGCACCCCTCGTCATGGCGACAGAGGAACAGATTCGCGCCGCCGTCGGCGCCGGCCCCGGCTCACTGGGACCGGTGGGCCTTGAGATGCCGATCATCATCGACCGCAGCGTGGCCTTGATGAGCGACTTCGGCGCCGGCGCCAACGTCGATGGCAAGCACTATTTTGGCATCAACTGGGAACGCGACGCCGCGCTGCCCAAGGTCGCCGACATCCGCAACGTCGTCGCCGGCGACCCCTCTCCGGATGGCAAGGGCGTCCTCGCCATCAAGCGCGGTATCGAAGTCGGTCACGTCTTCCAGCTGGGTCGCAAGTACAGCGAAGCCTTGAACGCCAGCGTGCTGGGTGAAGAAGGTCGCGAAGTGCACCCGTGGATGGGCTGCTATGGCATCGGCGTGACCCGTGTGGTGGCCGCGGCCATCGAGCAGAACCACGACGCCAACGGCATCACCTGGCCCGACGCCATCGCGCCCTTCCACATCGCCATCGTGCCGATGAACGCCCACAAGTCTCAGCGCGTTCGCGAGGAGTCGGATCGTCTCCACGACGCCCTGACCGAAGCCGGCTTCGACGTTCTGCTCGACGATCGTGATCTGCGGCCGGGCGTGCGCTTCGCCGACCAGGAACTGATGGGCATTCCCCACCGTCTGGTGGTCGGCGATCGCAGCCTCGACAAGGGGGAACTCGAGTACAAGGGCCGTCGCGACGACGAGGCCACCATGGTGCCGGCGGACGCCATCCTCGACTTCCTCCGGGGCAAGATCACCGTCTGACCGCGCCCATCGACTCCAGGGCCTAGTATCACCGGCCCTGGATCGAACCAGCACGAGAGTGCCGACGTACCAACCTGCGCCCGCCTTCGCCCGCCGAAGGCGGGCGCTTTTATGCACGAGCCGCGGCTCGCCGCCTGCCACGCGCCTGACCGGCGACGCCAGGCAAAAAAAACCGACCCAGAAGGGTCGGTTGAAAAAAGGGGGATGACTCCCCCTCCCCTGACGAAGGTGTGACGGCTAGGGCTTCTTTCTTCTGGCGTCCCGCACCACGAAGACGATCCAACCGGCCATGAAGGCCATCGTCAGACCAAGAGCACCTAACCCGAAGACAACTGCGTTATCCAGATACATGGCTAGGACCCCTTTGACGATGTCGATGTGATCATCCTAGCGATTCACCGCTAGTAGTGTGCTGACCTGGGTCAAGGGAAGGCGCGAGGCATCGACGCCTCGTCAACGCTTCGCCGGCGAGCTGCGCACCGGCATGGGCAAGGTGCTGCCAGGCACCGCGTCACAGCACCTTGCGGTCTTCGACCGTCGACGCCGCGGTGCCCGGTGGCAGAGGGTTGCCCTTGGCAAGCTCGGCGCGGGTGGCGTCTCGCACCGACAACACCTCGATGCGATAGGACAGGCGCTCGCCGGCCAACGGATGATTGGTGTCGATCACCACGCTGTCGCCTCTTACCTCGACCACGGTGACGATCTGCGGCCCGGCGTCTCCGGGGGTCTGAAAGCGCATTCCCGGGGTCAGGTTGTCCACTGGGAAGGATTGGCGCCCGACCTCCCTGACCAAGGACTCATCCCGCGGCCCATAGGCGTCGGCAGGCGCCAAGGTGACGCTCAGTTCGGCCCCCGGCGACTGGCCATCGAGCGCCCGCTCGAGACCGACCATCAGGTTGTCGTGGCCGTGCAGGTATTCCAGTGGCTGGTCACGCTGGCGCGAGTCATCGAGCACCTCGCCGTGCTCATTGGTAAGCCGATAATGCAGGCTCGCGACCCGCTGCGGGGCAATCTTCATGTCTGGCTCCATCGGTGGAAGGTGGCTGGCCGGGTCGGCGCCGACCGCCGACCGCGGACACGCCTGGCATCAGTCTTCGCGCTTCAGCCGCGAGACCGGCATTTCCAGGCGCTGCTGGCGGTGCAACATGTTGAGCAGCACGATCGCCCGCTCCTCGCCCTTGTGGCTCTCGAACACCGCCTTCAGATCCTTGAACGGGCCCTCGGTGATCTCCACGGACTCACCGGCGCGAAAGTAGAGTTGGCCTGGGGCATCGGGTTCGCTGGTGCCATGGCGACGCAACAGCTCGATCAACTCATCGCTGACGGGCACCGGCATGGCGAGACCGAAGGTGACGATCTTGAGCACGCCCCGGGTCGACCGGATCGGACGCCAGTTGCTTTCGACCTGGTCGAGGCGCAGAAACAGATAATAGGGGAACAGCGGTTCCTGGACCCATTCGAGCTTGCCGCGTCGCTTCTTCTGGACTTCAAGCACCGGGTGAAACAAGTCGTAGCCCTGGTTGCCCAGATGCTCGGCGGCGCGGAAGGACTCTCCGCCCTTGCACTGAATGACGTACCAGCGTGGCGTCGCATCGGAGGCATTGGTAACGATGTCGGTGTGGCTCATGGGACTCCTGTCGGGCCGAAAACACGCAACGGCGGCGAATGTGCAACCGGCCACCTGCCATGATGACAGGAGGGCTCCCGACGCCGCCAGCTGGCATCGCCGACCCGGCTCTGCAACAATTCGCCGGCGGGTGCCGCTGGCACCCGCCTGTTGATCGACTATTTTACCATCGCGATGGCGCCATGTGCGCCGTCGCTGTCCGGCAAGGAGTCCGCCCGACATGTCCACGCCCCCCGCCCGGCGCTCCTGGAGCGATGCCCTCGGCATCTACCTGCGCGCCCCTGTTGTGACCATGCTGTTCCTGGGCTTCTCCGCGGGGCTACCGTTTCTGCTGGTGTTCTCAACCCTGACCACCTGGCTACGTACCGCCGGCGTTGAAGTCGCCGCCATCGGCTTCTTCTCGTGGATCGGTTTGCTGTACTCGATCAAGTTTTTCTGGGCGCCGGTGGTGGATGGCATCGCCCTGCCGGGCCTGACGCGCCTACTCGGCCAGCGCCGCAGCTGGATGCTGGTGGGCCAGGCCTTGATCATGGCCGGCCTGTTCGGCATGGCGAGCCTCGATCCGGCGAGCCAGCTGCCGCTGGTCGCGGCCTTCGCCCTGGCCGTGGCCTTCGGCTCGGCCACCCAGGACATCGCCATCGATGCCTTTCGTATCGAATCCGCCGCGGATGACGTCCAGGCGGCGATGGCATCGACCTACATCATCGGCTACCGAGGTGGCCTGATCATGGCCGGGGCAGGCGCGCTCTACCTCGCCTCGGCGACCTCCTGGCACCTGGCCTACCTCGCCATGGGCGCGATGATGGCGATCGGCATGCTGACGGTCCTGGTACGCCCGGAACCGGCACGGCGCTCGTTCGCCGCGCGCCTGGCCCACGAACCGCGCGTCCGCGCCTTCCTGCGCGCCAGCCGCCAGCGCCCGGCCTGGCAGCGCCGCCTGGGCGCCTGGCTCATCGGCTCGGTGGTGTGCCCCTTTCTCGACTTTTTCTCTCGCCACGGCGTCAAGGCGCTGTGGCTGCTGGTATTCGTCGGCATCTACCGCATCAGCGATCTGGCCATGGCGTCCATGGCCTATCCCCTGTACGTGGACCTGGGGTTTTCCCTCGAGACCATCGCCACCGTCACCAAGGTATTTGGCGTGATCATGAGCCTGGTCGGAGGACTGCTGGGCGGGGTGTTGGTGGTACGCTACGGTATCGGCCGCATTCTGGTGGTGGGGGCGACGGCCACCGTACTGACCAACCTGATGTTTGCGCTGCTGGCCGCGAGCGGTGCCGAAAAATCGATGCTGGTGATGACCATCGTCGGCGACAACCTGAGCAATGGCCTGGCCAGTGCCGTGTTCATCGCCTTTCTGTCAAGCCTGACCTCGCGGGCCTACACCGCCACCCAGTACGCGCTTTTCTCGTCACTGATGACGCTGCCGGGGAAATTCCTCTCGGGCTTCGGCGGCCTGCTGGTAGACGCCCAGGGCTACCCGAGCTTTTTCGTGCTGGCCTCCCTGCTCGGTGTGCCCGCGGTGCTGATGGCGATCTGGATTTCTCGCAGCAAGAGTCTGCTCCCGGCTGCGGCGTCCTGAACCACCGCTAGGCGCCTTCATGGGCGAGAACGACGGAGCACCGCCATGGGCGAGAACGACGGAGCGCCGTCATGGGCGAGAACGACGGAGCGCCGTCATGGGCGAGGACGACGGCGAGGCCGCGTTGTCGCCGGCACGGCCCGCCCCGGTGCCGCCCTTCAGCTACCGCCGCGCAACCAGTCCAAGGCACCGGGGGTAGCCCGCCACTGGTCACGCATCAGGGTGCGGTACTGCCACGCCTCCGCGCGACTGCCGGGGGCGGCCAGGGTCCCGGACAGGTTTGGCCCCGGCTGGCGTGGGTTATCGGCACACAATAGCGCCGCGGCGTGGCCGTTATGATGCTTGGCGTGAGTGAGTGCCTTTTCGGCCTCTTCCACGTCGCCGAGGCGGTACAACGCCAGTACCTGGCCCATGTACATGCCGAGCTGCGGCGCATCCTCCCCGGTCTCGGGTCCCAGCTCAAAGGCACGGCGACTGATTGCCAGTGCCTCTTCATCACGCCCTTCTCGCAGCAACTGGTCCAGCACCAACTCACGCAAGCCCAAGCTATCCTGCTCATCCAACGCCAGCAGCACCTCGGCAAGCTCGCGGGAGTGCTGACGCGAACCGCGCTCCATGCCCACTACCAGGGCAAGGCCGGCACGCAGCAGCTGGGCATTGTCACCGCTCTCCCACTGGAAGGGACCATCGCCGGCGTTACGAATCTGCTCGAGCCAACGCTCCAGACGCTCGGCCAGGGGCTCGAACAGGCTTGGCGCCATCCACGGCAGGCTACCGAAGCGACTGGTCAGCGCCAGGGCCACGGACTGTAATACCGCGGGAGAATCGAGCTGCTCGGGGTTAGCACACAAGGCCGGCAGCCACTCGCCGGCATTGAGCCAGGGATCGCCCTGAAACCCCATCGGGGCGTCCACATCGACATCGACCTGAAACCCCTCCTGGAAGGCAGCATAGAGCGTGTCCTCCCGGGCCGACGAGCGATAAACCAGTTCGCCATTCTCGGCGACCACCTTGAGTTTTGGCGCCACCGGCAGTTCGGCCAGCAGCATCTGCAGGCCCACCAGGGGTTCACCGAGGTCCTCCTCGGCGCTGAGCAGCTGATCGGCCAAGGTGGCCCCGGGGTTATCGGCGAGATCGGCCAGAAACTGGAGCTGATCGGGATCCAGATCGCCCTGGCGAGTCAGGCGCCGGAGCCAGAACCGAGACCGCTCGACCGCTTCTTCCTCGTGACCTTCGTGGAGCAGCAGCATCGCCTCGATATAGGCCAGCGTCGGCGAGTCCGGCAACGCTTGCTGGGCACGCACGAAGGCGTCGCGAGCGCCATCCAGGTCATCGTTGTCCAGATGCATCAAGCACAGCCGCTCGAGGGCGACACCGCGCAGGAACAGCGGTCCGCGCTCGAGCACCTCATCGAGCAATGCTTCACGCTTGCGATGGAATCCGCGCTCCTGAAACAGATCGACCAGGATCTCGAAGGCGGGCTCGGCCTGCTCCGGCAACCGCGACCAGTCGGCGGTCTCGAACAACGATTCGAGGATCTGCTGAGCGCGCCCGCGCTGGCCGGATTCGGCAGCGATCAGGCCGGCTTCGAGTAACGCCTGGGCCGGGGCCCGACCACTGGCCAGGGCGGCCTTGAGCGTGTCACCCTTCCATTCGCGCAGTGACAGCATCCACATCAGGTGTGGCGGAATATGGCCGGGCATCTGCACCGCCCCGCAGCACTGCTTCGTCTTGCGACCGGAGTCGCACCAGCAGGGTTCGTTGCGGCCGGGCCGCGCCAGCGCCTCGCACTCGAAGTCGAGGCGCGCCAACGGGGTCTGAGACCATAGCTCGGGGGCCAGTGCCTGTGCCAGCGCCATGTCGCCACCGACCTGGCCGGGGCCATCCTCGCGAGCCCAACGGATCAGCGACGGATAGCGCTCGTCTTGTCGAACCGCGACCAGGGCGCCCGAGGCAAAGCCCAGCAGCTGATCTACCCATACTGCCAGCATCGCCATCTCCCTAATTAAAAACGGCACAGTCTACCAGTGGTATTCACGAGTGGGCAGTACCCGCGTCCTCGTAAAGCCGTTGCAGTAGCGGCCGAGTTCTCGAATTCATGTCCAGGCGCGCGCCTAGGCGCACCAGGTTCCAGTAGTGCCCGTTGAGGGTGCGAGACAACAGCAGAATCCCCGCCGGCGGCTGCAGCCGATCCAGCGCCGCCCAGACCCGTGGGCTCAGCTCCCTGAGACGACGATGGACACGCACGTCGCCAAAGTCCTGCTCGCCTGGCGCGAACAATGGCGCTGCCGCCGCCGCGGCCTCCGCATACAGGGCCAGGGGCGCGCCCTGGCCCTGGCGTCCGCCGAGGGCCACCAGCGCGGCGTCCATGGCCATGGGATCCTGGGCCAGGGTCGCCTCGAGCAACCGCAGCAACGCATCCAGTTGCGCTGGCGGCACCGCAATCACCGCCCCCAGATCGTAAACGACCAGCCGCCCCTGGTCATCGACGGCGAAGTTGCCGGCGTGGGGATCGGCATGGACCTCGCCGTGGCAGAACAGCTCCTCGGTGAGCCAGTCCGCCAGACTCGCTGCCACGCGTTGACGCAGCACATCATCACCGTTCTGCAGGTCGCGCAGGGGGCTCGCGGACACGTACGCCATCGCCAGCACCCGGGGACCGCACAGCGCCGGCAGGGGCTCTGGCACGACGATATCATCGCGGGTTGCGTAGCGCCGTCGGTAGCGCGCCAGGGCCTGCGCCTCGGCCTGATAGTCGAGCTCATGACGCAGGCTTTGCGACAGCTCCTCGAACAGGGCATCGAGCCGTGCACTCGGCACTTTCAACCAGCGCCCCAGACGCAGCAAACGGTGGACCTGTACCAGGTCCTGCTCCAGCACATCGGCGAGCCCTGGATACTGCACCTTGAGCACCACCGCTTGTCCACTCAGGGTCTCGGCCCGGTGCACCTGCCCCATGGACGCGCTGGCGAAGGGCCGCGTCTCGATATCGGCGAATACCGCGTCAAGCTCGCCGTACTGCGCTACCAGTGTCGGGCGGATTCCCTCCCAGGGCATGGGTTCTGCCTGGCGCTGCAACCGAGCCAGCTCTTCGCCGAGCTCTGCCGGCAGAAGGTCATCCCACTGGGCGGCCACTTGGGCCAGCTTCATGGCCGGCCCCTTGAGCTCGGACAGCCCGTCGAACAGCGCTTCGCCGAGTGCTCGCCAGTCGGCCTCAGCACCAAGGCGGGTGCGCAGCATGGCGCCGCCGGTGCGCATGCCCAGTCCCATCAGTCGCCGCGCCCTGCCTGTCTGTCGCATCGTCCGCCTCCTGTCTGGGGAGTCGCTGCGTCTACCGTTACCCACCCACCTCGGCCTGCTGTATCGTCCCGGCGCTGCTTCCCTGACCAGGAGCTTCTCCCGGGGCGCGGCTGGAGGCTCGGGCCCCTTGCCTCGGAGGCCGACCCCAGTCGTTCATTTCAGCACATAAAACTGATATAAAACTTATACATTTATCACTACATGGTACACCTGGCATCGCCGCCCACATACTGGAAGAATATCCAGAATGCTTCTCTCTGCCGGTGGCCTATGCGTTTGATAATTGCGGAAAAGCCCAGCCTTGCTCGGGCCATTGCCGAGGCACTGCCCGCACCTGCACACAAAAAGGACGGCTATCTGGTAGCCGGCGACACTCAGGTGACCTGGTGCCTGGGACACCTGCTCGAACAAGCTCCCCCGGACGCCTATGACCCCGCCTACAAGCCATGGCGTCGGGATCACCTGCCGATCGTGCCGACCCGCTGGAAGCTCAGTCCCCGGCCTAAGGCCCGTGGCCAACTGGCCGTCATCCGCGCCCGGCTCAAGCAGGCCGACCATGTCGTACATGCCGGTGACCCCGATCGCGAAGGCCAGCTGCTGGTTCAGGAGGTCATCGAGTACCTCGGCTTCAAGGGCCCGGTGTCCCGCCTGCTGATCAGCGACCTGAACCTGCCGGCGGTGCGCCGTTCGCTGTCCCGCCTGGAAGACAATCGCCATTACGCTCCCCTTTATCAAGCCGCTCAGACGCGCTCCCGGGCGGACTGGCTGTATGGCATCAACCTGACCCGAGCGTGGACGCTTATCGGCCGTCAGGCCGGTCACGACGGCGTGCTGTCGGTCGGCCGCGTGCAGACCCCGGTACTCGGCCTGGTGGTGCGACGCGACGGGGATATCCGTCACTTCACCCCCTACCCCTTCTACGTGCTGTGGGCCGAGTTGCGGGTCCAGGCAGGCAGCCTGAGGGCGTGGTGGGTGCCCGGGGAGTCGCAGCGTCTCGACGACAAGGGCCGCTTGCTGGACCGCACTCCCGCCGAGACACTCCAGCTACGCTTGCCCGGCAGCGACGGTCACGTGAGCAGCGTCGACTCCCGTGATCGTCGCCAGCCTCCTCCTCTGCCTTACTCGCTTTCGGCGCTACAGGTCGATGCGGCACGGCGTCACGGCCTTTCGGCCAAGGCCGTCCTGGACATCTGCCAGCGCCTCTACGAGCGCCATCAGCTGGTCACCTATCCACGCTCCGACTGTCGCTACCTGCCCCAGGAACACCTCAGCCTTGCCCCCGGTCAACTTCGACAGGCCCTGGCCGGCGACCCGGTGATGGCCGACTGGCTGACCCACGCCGATTTTTCGCTACGCTCGCGAGCCTGGAACGACAAGCAGGTGGGCGCTCACCATGCCCTGGCCCCCACCGGCAAGGTCTTCGATGCCGCCCGCCTGTCCGGCCAGGAAGCCGACGTCTATCGACTGATCGCACGTAACGTCATGGCACAGTTCTACCCCCCACTGGTCACCCGCGAGGTCAAGGCGGAGTTCATCATCCTCGACGAGCACTTTCGAGCCGCCGGACAACAGGTGCTCTCCCCGGGCTGGAAGCCTCTGTTCACCACCCGGGAAGAAGCGCCGCCACTGCCGGCCCTACGGGAAGGCGAGACCTGCCGAGTCGAGGCCGCCGAGGTGGAAGACCGCGAGACGCGCCCCCCCGAGCCGTTCAATGACGCCAGCCTGATCAAGGCGATGATGAACATCGCCCGCTACGTCGACGATCCCGAGGTGCGCAAGACCCTGCGCGACACCGACGGGCTCGGTACCGAGGCGACCCGGGCCGGCATCATCGAAACCCTGATCGAGCGCGGTTACCTGGTCAGGCAGAGCAAGGCACTGCGCGCAACGCGCCTCGGCGTGGCACTCATCCACTCGCTGCCCGAGGCGGTCGGCCGCCCCGAACGCACCGCCCTGTGGGAGCAACGCCTCGATGCGATCGCCAACCAGGGCGATCCCGCGCCCTTTCTCGAGGCCTTGATCCGCGACCTTCACGGCCTGGTCGGTGCCGCGGACAGCCAGCGGCTCACCCAGGCCATGGCCAATGCCCAGGGCGAAGCCGCGGCCCCCGCTCGGGCCCGCGGCAAGGGGCGCAGCGGCAACCGTGGGAAAACGGCCAGTGCTACACGACGCCGGCGCGGCAGCGCGTCCAGCGGTTCATCCGGGAGTTCATCCAGTAATTCATCAAAGCGCAGCCGCGCGGCGCGCAAGCCCCCCTCGGGAGAGAACCGATGATCCCACTGCGCAGCCTCGTCGTCGGCCCGGGCGCCATCGGCCGGTGGCTGGCAATGTCGCTATCGATGGCAAGTGCTCGCCACGAGGAGCAGATCCACGCACCCAACGTGCGCCTGCTGGGACGTCGCTTGCTGCCGGGCGACCAGGCACTGACCTCGCCCGACGGCACGCTGCACCATCGGATGATCGACACGTTCACGGACGTGCGCAGGGCGGCCCAGGGTGTCGACTGGGTGCATTTCACCACCAAGGCCTACGCCACCCAGGCGGCATTCGACGCCCTGGCGCCGCACCTGGCCGCCGACACCCCCGTGGTGCTGTGGCAGAACGGTTTGCGTGTTCAGCACCCGATCACGGCGGCATGGTCAGGCCCCGTCCTGTGCGCGTCCACCACCGAAGGCGCCTATGTCGTCAGCGATGCCCAGGTGGTGCACGCCGGCCACGGCCAAACCCTGATCGGGCACCTGTACGGCCGTCACCAGGACACTGCCCAAGCGCTCGCCGGGCATCTCGCTGACGCGGGACTCTCCTGCGCAGCGGTCGACGATATCGGCAACCGTCTGTGGCACAAGCTAGTGGTCAACGCGGCAATCAATCCGCTGGTGGCACGCTACCAGATACGCAATGGCCAGCTCCGCGACCGCCCCTTTCGCCCCATGCTCAACGCCACCGTCGACGAATTGGCCGAGCTGATGACCGCGCTCGAGATCCCCCCGCCTCGCATCGGCGATGGCGACGACCGACGGCGTCCCTGGCATGCGCTGGTGTGGCAGGTGATCGACGGTACCGCCAACAATCGTGCCTCGATGCTTCAGGACCGCCAGGCCAATCGCCCCACCGAGCACGACGCGATCCTCGGCCCACTGCTCGATGCCGCCGCGGAACACGCCATCGCCACCCCTTGTCTGTCTCGGCGATGGCAGGAGCTGAATGCCTGAAATGGCGCAATAGCAAATAGCGCATATCAAACACCGTTGCTAAATTGACTTACGTCTTTTTTGCCCGTGTCGCTCGGCTCTGGTGCACGTTTTTTCTGGCACAGTGGGGCAGCATGGCTAAAACCGAGCTAAAACCGGGCTAAACTTAAGCCGAGACCGGGCCGACATCCGACTGCCCCGGATGGAATCGAACTGAACCCCGAACGACATCACCAAGAAAGGTTTCGCCCCGGGGACGGACTTGAGATTTGCCTGAATTGAGATGTGCCTGAATTGAAATGTGCCTGGCTTGAAATGTGCCTGGCTTGAGAAGCATCTAAAAGTGTTTGGCTAGAAATGTGCTTTAACAATGGGCGTGAAGGCAGCAACGGTTCGATGATGCGCCCGTGCGATGAATGACCGGCTCGAGGAAAGACCCGTTGGATGAAAGACGCCGTCATCGATAGACGTCGACGGTTCGCCCCTCTGGCTATGCGTCCAAGGATGCCACCATGGCCTTACCCAAGGTCCTACGTTTTGCCTTTAGCACTGCTTCGTGCCGTTCTGCCGCCGTGACGCTCGACGCGGGGAACGTGGCGCGTGCCTGTAGCAGGGCCACCGCACTGACGCTGTGCCTGATGACGGCGTGGCCCGCGCTCGCCAGTGATGCGGCGCTGGACGACGGCAGCAAACGCCAGGACGGCGCGGATGCCGAGGTCGTCTCGCCGGCCTTTTCCGGCATGTCACGGGAAATCTTGCGCATGGACAATGGCGTGCTGGTGCAGGGGGATGACGTCCACACGCCCGATGGCTACACCTCCGGCTTCCGCTTGACCGCCGGTTTCTCTCCCGCAGAGACCCCGACACTCGATGTCGGCGCAGAGCTGCGCTATCGCGAAAGCGACGACGTGCCGTCCTCG
>Ga0114954_1000422_pt1 | contig 14473 bp, 9 predicted proteins | sample Porto_4metaG_FD_87299 | JGI IMG/M metagenome (GOLD analysis project Ga0114954, IMG submission 87299) | Marine algal microbial communities from Porto, Portugal - Porto_4 metaG | ecosystem: Host-associated > Algae > Red algae > Unclassified | place: Portugal: Porto | collected 2015-02-02
CTGATGGACCAAGTTTCGTTCTTTTATTACAGGTGTTCCCATGATTTTTATCCCACTTTGTGTCCACCAGTTTTGTAATGTGTTTGCTGTAAACTTGGATTGAAAAGCAGCAGACGTCAATTGAAGTGCCTCTGCATACCTACCTTTCTGGAGATATTCAAAAAATAATGATGTACGCTCCGTTAAAGAGATTTGTTTCTTTTCTGCAGATTTCTCCTCACGTGTATCTGCGTGAATAGCTGTTGTAAGCGGGAAAGATGAAACACCTAAAGAAAAGAGTAGGGTAAAGGTAAGTACTGATTTTTGTATTTTCTTTTTTTTATTCATGTTTTAACCTCCAATATGTGATGGTAAAAAACAGGTATGGTAATTAGGGTTCTGGTGCAAAAACTTCAAAATATTTGCAAGTAATCTCCAAAACTTTGACATACTGATATTATTACTCTAAAAAACCGTAGATTTCTCCTTTTTCCATATGCATATTAACCCCAGAAACAACCTTTCTTCCTTCACTTTATATTTTAATTATAAGAAACAAAGCTCTCGTTTTTCTTACTTGATACTTACAAATTCCTTAAGTGTTAAAAATATTTGCTTGATGGACATGGGAGAGCACTCCAACACTATCAAGCAAATATTTTAGAGTATCCCCAAAACGAAAATTGTATCTCTTCATAGTTGTTCATGAAAATTCAGTTCCTTTTTTCATTTAGGGGAACAATTAATCTCTTAAGTTGATGGATGTGTGGTGCTACCTCAGCAAGGGTTTAAAGAGTTTCTTATTATGATTGTCTGTTTTTGGTTCATTATGTTTCTCATGTATGGTGAAAGCCCGTTACAATAGAATGGGAATGGAGTCGAAAGTCTAAAAACCCTTAGGTAGCTCTCATAGGTGTAAGATCTATGTGGGGCTTTTTTAATACAGACTATAATAATTTCACGTACCGTAATTATAATAAAAAAATCATTAACAACGGGATTTCCTCCTTTTGATAATATCGTTATTAGAAATTGCTGTTTATATAAATGGCATGGAAAACAACAACTGATTTACAAGACAGCTATTCCTCTGAATTAGTACTGGAGACTGATTGACACTCTGGTATTAAGCATTTAAATTTAACAGTATTAAAATGAAAGGTGGGAATAATAATGAAACATAATAAATTACATTCTTGGCAGAAAGAGCATACTAAACGAGTAACAGAATTCCATAAAGATCATGCTTTAAAAATAGAACGTGGTGAGAATGGAAATGGATTGCTAGCTAAATGGGAAAGATTTGTTTACAACAAAGGAAAAGCTCTTGTTAATGCAGTAAAATAATAAAAGTAAAAAGCAGCCTTCATAGGCTTCTTTTTTTATTTGACTTACTATTGGGTGGAGCTATCTAAATCTTGCATGCTCTTAGCGTGTTTTTTTTTCGTTATGGGGGGTACTTCAACATCTTAGCTTGATAGCGATGTTGAAGTACCCCAATTACCTATGGAAGTAGGTAGTTTTTCTTTGTTATATAGATTTTATATAACAAAGAAGGGAATTAACTAATCGAACAATTGAACAAGAAACTCATCCATTCATAACTAAAATATTTTAAACAAACATTTGTTTAATTCTCCTACACCAAATTTCTTGATCACATAAATAAAAAAATAAGAATATCCCATTTACATATATTCAATAATTATAGTTAGTTATAACGTAAAATTCATTTTCTTATAGTTAATTAATCTTAAGCATAAATATATATCTTTCTGTAAGAATGCACCATTCTTCTCTATTTACCAATGTATACATTTTTACTAATTTATTATTATGTAGATATTAATTTAAAGTTATTTATAAGAAATAGGGTCACGGCAAGAATTCGTCCTTTTTTGAGCCACTCATCATGAAGCTAAATAATAATAAAATACATTGTCACATTCCTGTCACAATATATTTGTATGTTAGAAATACAAAAAAGGAGGTTTATAAGTATGAATAAAAAAATAAACAAGCTAGTCATTCCAATTTTGATGAGTTCAATATGTTTTACATTACCCTCTCTGAGTTATGCGCAACAAAAGGATATTACAACAAAGGGGCAAAACGTAGTTTCTCAATACAAAAATTTTACTTTTGATGTGAATCCTGAAACCAGTGAAATTTTCGTGGAAAAAGATGGTGTAAGAGAAAATGCTTCCTTACCACTACCAAAGAAAAAAATAGAAAATCTAATAAAAAAAGGTGATTGTATATCATGGAGTTATCCAGATGACCAAATAGATGTGAAGATTGAAAAGAAAGAGTCGTATTTAAATATTAAGTTAAAATCTACTAAGCCTGAAGGAGCTAATGAATTTACATGGCCTAAAGTAAGTGCAGACAGCTATACGTTACCATTATGGGAAGGAAAAAATATACCTAGTAATGATTCAGACTGGAAACAGTTTTTAAAAGATCAAGACTTTTCATTTATAGAAAGTTTTTCTATGAGATTCTTTGCATTGAATAAATCTAAATATTCCATTATGTATATAGCTGACAATATGTATAATGATAATATTCATTTCACTGCTGATTCCAATATACAGTTTAGTTTTACACATCAATATCCTTCTATTAATAAGAATAAAGAATATGGATTCAGATTGTATCTGACTGATAAAAACCCTGTCTCGATGGCAAATATTTATAAAAATTATATAAAAGAACAGGGAGAATTTAAGACACTAGAAGAAAAAGCAAAAACAAATCCGAACATTAAAAAATTATTTGGTGCTCCTCATATTTATTTTTGGGACCACAGTGGGATTTCAGTAGAAAATATCAAGTGGAATAAATTCACACAAAAAGTGGATGAGACATTTACAAATTGGATTGCACAGTTGTTACAAGAAAATACGGAAGATGGCTCAAAAGATTTTGAAACTGTTATGCAAGATATAAAGAATCAAAAAGCCATCGATAAAAGCCAGCAAACAGTAATAGTTAATGCGATAAACCAGGTATTAAAATTAGAACAACTTTATAATAAAGATATTTTTAGTAATCCAGATGCTGGAATAAACAAATTGTTGAAAAAAGGAATCCAAAACTTAAGTGAACAAGAACTATATACACTGAACAAAGGATTAATTAAGAGTAAGTTAACAGAGGCAGTGGATGAAGTAAGTAGATGGGAACAGAAAGAAACAACAGATGTTTTAGTTGATATGAAGAAATCGAATGTTAAAAAAGCATGGATAGGTTTATCTAATTGGGCTAATGGATTAATGAATCCCCAAATGGTAGAAGAAGCAAATAGAATGGGGTATTTAATCGGACCGTATGATTCATACCACTCGATTCATGAAGTTGGAAGTAGAGAGTGGAATACGGCTTCCTTTAAAGATAAAAATTTATATGAAAATGCTACAATATCGAATGAAAAAGGAGAAAAAATAGGAGGATTCGCAGGAAAAGGAAGAAAGTTAAATCCAACTTTATCATTACCAAGTGTGAAAGAACGTGTAGATGATATTTTACACAATAATATACCGTTTAATTCTTGGTTTGTCGATTGCGATGCTACAGGCGAAATTTATGATGATTATTCCCCAAATCACATTACTACCCAGGAGCAAGATGTAAAAGCGAGATTGCAAAGAATGAAATATATTAGCGAAGAAAAACATATGGTAGTCGGATCAGAAGGTGGGAATGACTTTGCTAGTAATATAATTGCCTTTGCGCATGGAATAGAAACACCTGGTATTTGGCCCGACTCTGATATGAAAGATAAACAGAGCCCATACTATGTAGGAGGATATAAATTCACTTCACCAAATGGTGCTATTCCAGAACTGAATGGAAAAACCATACCTATTAAGCCTATTTATAAAAACATTTATAATAATCCTGTATATTCAGTTCCCTTATATAAACTTGTGTATAATGATTCAATTATTACTACACACCAATGGGGATGGGGGAGTTTTAGAATTAAGGATGAGATAGGAAACAGAATGTTATCTGAAATGTTGTATAATGTTCCACCTTTATATCATATAGATAAAAATGAATGGGAGAAAAGTAAATCCCTTATTACCTCTTATTTGAAAGTATGGTCTCCATTTCATGAGAAAGCTGTAACAAAACCAATGACTAATTTTGAAGTATTGTCTGAAGATCGGCAAGTTCAAAGTACGACATTCGGAAAAAACATGAAAGTGATTGTAAATTTTTCAAACCAAGATTTTGTATATAATAATGAGAATATAAAGGCAAAAACAGCCATTGTATATGATGGGAAGAAAAAGAGTATATTAGAAGTTCCTAAATACTAAGATACATGACATGGTAACCGCTGTTAAAAGTTCTGAACCAAGAAGACCTGTTCGAAGGGTTTGATTTTTTTAATCATATGTCTAGATCCTCCTTACATAAAGTGACGTAGAATATGTATTCTGCGTCACTTTTTAGTATGATTAATAGAAAAGGAGATAAATATAGGGGGCTAACTGTAGATTTAGAATAAAGTTTAATCAGAAATGTTTTAACAGTCCTTACTTGATAAAAAGCAAAAGGAATCCATTTTGGATGTTTTTGCCCATCCCTCGAAAAAGGGGAATAAGAAAAAATATACCAAATGGTTGAACTACTCACCACTTAACGTCCTTACGGACTGTTTGAAGTGGGAGATTCCTGTGAACACCGATGTACCCACCGGTTATCTTAGCAGGCTCTACCCGTAGTCCCTACGGTGAGAACATAAGTATCTTGTACGTTGACTCACCACACTCCCTACTTTAGCTTGGTTTTCGCAACTTCGGCAAGTGTGGGCGATAGAACGTTGAAGATTTTACGGTTGCAACGTTTTTCTGCAACCAACCTCATATCTTCAGTTTTCAAAGAGCAATCTGTACAAGTAAATGATAGCAAACATGTTGGCTTATGCCAACCGACATTCATCTCCCATCTAAAATTGGTGCTTTACACCTTCACATTTTTGAGGAAGGAGTCTTCTGTCGGAAAACGATAAAATTGAAGTTACGCTTGAGCCACCACTAGAACCTTTAATAGAGGCACAAACACCATCCACTAAAAAGAAGGGAAATTAAAATAAAGTAAAAAAGTCAGTACCCGTTAATGTAGGGAACTGACTTCTTTTATTTTATTGACTGTTCGGGGTTACAGTGTCTTTCTACTATTCAAAACCACTATTTGTAATCCAATCCACATTTTGTTGATACCAATACAGTTACAGGTATGTTAAAATCCATTTGAAACATTGCTTTTGGGAATACAATTGCTATCATAATTGCAATTTATTTTCTGCAAACTGATTGGGTTGCAACCCAAATGGCGGTTTTATTCCGCAGTCCTTAACAAATTGTTAAGGATCTTTTTATTTTTCCTTTAGTTGTGAAAAAATTTCGGAAAGATATAGAACTTTCAAAATGGAGATTGAAGATAAATTACAGAGGTAAACTGAAAGTTGATAGGTATGGGATGGATTTTTGGTAGATTGTCATCATACAATTTTTACTGACCATATTGAAAATACGAGATATAAAAAACATCCTGCATGTTTGAACCATGCAGGATGTTTTCTAGTCTTTGTTTTTCATAATGTAAGAAACAAACGAAGGATCTCTAAGTATAACCATACTAATGTCATCATAAGCCCTACTGCGCTGTACCACTCCATATACTTAGGTGCTCCACTCTGAGTACCATTTTCTATGGAATCAAAATTGAGTAATAAATCTAATGCAGCAACTATAATTACGATTGTACTTATGATAATAAAGTTGTTTAAAAAACGCAATTTATGTGTACCCCGAAGAAGAACTTATTTCCTTTCGGCAAGGTTTAGAGAATTCCTTGTTATGATCGTTAGTTTTTGGATCTTTATGTTTTTCATGTATGGCAAAATCCTGTTACAATAGTCAAGAATAGCTTGGGTACAAATTGATAATGAAATGGGGAAAGATGCTAGATGAAAGCAACCGGAGTAACTAGAAAAGTAGATGAATTAGGGCGTGTAGTAATTCCAAAAGAACTTAGAAATACGCTTGGCATTAAAGAAAAATCACCATTAGAGATTTTTGTAGAAGGGGAAGACATTGTTTTACAGAAGTATCAGCCTGGTGGTGTTTGTGCATTAACAGGAGAAGTGTCAACTTATAACATAGCATTAGCAAATGGTAAGATAACATTAAGTCCAGAAGGTGCAGAATTATTACTAAAAGAAGTAGAACAGTATCTTGTAAAATAAATGCTCCTTTCAAGGGGCTTTTTTTAATAAGGGAAATATAAAATTTCACGTACCATAATGTTTAATAAAAAACTAAATGCCTAATTAATAGTCTACATTTAATCTTATTTTGAATTGATCCGCTAAATAGATACTGTATTGTTTGTTTTGAGAAGATTAGCAAATAGGGTAGTACGAGATGCTGAATTATAGGGAAAAAAAGAAAAAGGACGCTTAGCTTTAAAGGACTAAACGCCAAAATGAATAGATAAAATATAAGTACATAGAGGGGAGAGTGATTCCCCCACTCATTATGATTATATCATAGTATCAAGTTATAAAGAAAACTAAATGACAATTAGACTTGTTAAGTGGTGGGGAAATGTAGAGAATACAGATCAAAAATAAAAGTGAGAATTCTAGAAAAATTTCACATTGAAACACTTGTTTATTTAAGGGTATTATAGGAGCGTGAGTAATTACTAATGAGTTAAGATATTATTCGTATACTAAGATTTATAGGAACAAAGTTCATTTAGTTGGTGCTCCGTATATCGTAACGACACATTTAGGGCTGACAAAAACACATTCTTATCAAGATGCTAAGCCACTTCAAGATAAAGAAAAATTCCCCCTTCTTTTATTCGGCCATGGGATGGGGTTATATGGTCAACAAAATACATTCCAGTTAGAAGAACTAGCTAGTCAAGGTTATGTAATCATTGCAATTAACTTCACAGGATATGCAGCAACAACGATTTTCCCTAACGGAAACCGTGTAGACTCTATACCAATTGAATATACACCTACTGCCTTAAATACCATAGTTCAAAAATGGGAACAGGATACTACTTTTGTTTTAAACAAAGTAATAGAAGGGAATTTCGATGAAAGTTTTAAAACTATCGCAGACTTAATTAACTATGACAAAATTGGAATGTTCGGTCACTCTTTTGGCGGAGCAACTTCCGCACAAATATTAGTAAAGGATACGCGTATTAAAGCTGCAATTGATATGGATGGCGGATTGTATGGTGATCCAATGCCTAAAGACGGTCCTCAGAAACCATTCATGTTGATGAATGCTGAGGCTACGATTCATTATACGATTCATTATATGAAAGAAGCTGAGAATCAAAAGACAACAGGAATCCAAAATGAATTATTGGAAATATCCTATTTAAGAAATAAAACTATTGAAAAACCAGGCATGTACACAGTGGTAATTCCAAAAGCAAATCATACTAGTTTTACAGATTTAGCAGTATTTTCACCTATTATTAACGAACCAGACGAAGATGTAGCCGCAAATTATACACTCATTAATAAACTAGTAACTAGCTTTTTCGATCAAAATTTAAAAGGAATAAACAAAAATCATTTAGAAGAAATTAAGAAGCAATATCCTGAACTTCATCTCATTAAACACTAATAACCATTTTCCGAGTTATGAAACCCCTCCTTATGCTTGAGGGGTTTCACTTTTACACAATTATAAAAAAAGACCCCATCACTAGGGCGCTCAAAAAATAATATAAGTAAATGAATTAAAACAAATAACAGACAACTAAAATATATACTATAAAAATCATTTAATCAGTATATAATAAATATTAAATGGTAATATTTATTATTACATCCCAAAACGAAACAGCTAACTTCCTATCTGAAAAAAGATAAAAAGTTAGCTGTTTCGGGTACTTTGAAAAGAGCTGGAATTCACCCTGTTAAGAGTAAAATGCATCTTTAATATGGGATAGCTGTCCAGAGAGAATAAAGTTGTTTAATTTACAATAAAGTCGTTTAAAACATAATAAAGTTGTTTGAAAAACGCCGGTCATGCTATTCAACAATTGGGCCATTTAATGGAATAAAGCTTATTGAGTTAACAGGGACAGGTTGATTAATAAGAAAAGGAAATGAAACCAGTTTTAGAGAATTAATTAGGTAATTCATTTTCCTGGAGGGATAACTGAATGGCTGAATTGATTTATCATGTTGCAGTTTCACTAGATAACTTTATTGCAGATCAAGGTATGATAGATGGAAATATTAATAATTCTAGCTTTTTATTTGATGGGGATCATGTCCCAGACTTTTTATCAGATATTTATCAATACGATGCCGTATTGATGGGTGGAAAAACATATGAGTTTGGATTTCAATTCGGTGCTAAACCAGGTGAACCTGGCTATAAGGGCATAAAACATTACATATTTTCAAACTCCATGCAGTTTGAGTCAAACGAAGAGGTCGAGCTTATCAAAGGTGATGCTATAGGATTTATTAAGAATTTCAAGCAGCAAGGGAAGGGTAAAATTTGGCTATGTGGAGGCGGAGAATTAGCTGGGTCGTTGATTAAACATAAACTCATTGATCAATTGGTGCTGAAGGTTAACCCAATTATAGTTGGTGAAGGTATTTCTCTATTCGGAAGCGTAAAGCCACGTCTTAACTTAAAGTTAGTGGACATGAAACAGTACTCTAGTGGAGTTGTCAAACCGACTTACAATATTATATATACTTAGGATTATCCTAGAGAATACCTGTCTTTAATTAATTTTAAACAATAACATTTCAACCAATTGTTCAATAAAAGGGCGCTATTGTTGAACAAACCTTACATTTTTAAACGACTTTATTGTTATATTTTTTGAGTACAGTGAAGTATCTTATATCGAAAATTAAACAACTATATTTTAACCCCGTCCTAAATTTAGAACGGGGTTATGCTTGTTTTAGATTTTTAAGATTAAAATCTTTCAAATAGCTCTAACTTGCACAATGCTTCCCGTTAATATAATACGCTGATTCTGTGAAAACCGTAAATACAACCTCTACTTCTGGAAGTCCAAAATCCATTACATATGTAGTAATTGCCTTGGCAAATCGATCACGAATTTCCTGTCCACGCTCGAACCATTTCACTTCAATAAGAGGAAACGCTTCTATTTCTTCTCCATTGAATACAAACGTAGAACTTGGTAGTTCCAACGTAAAATTATCCGTACCACACTCACAAATCTCTGCGAGCTCTTTTACTAATGGCTTGCTTATACGTTTTAATTGTTCAGTAGTAATTCCACGAAATACAACATGCGGCATGTGAATCCCTCCGTTAGATAGCTTTATATTTGCTCACATCATAGCACAATTTATTTTGCTGCACTAGAATCTATTGATACATTTCAATGACATTCTTAAGAATGATCATATGTTATTGAAGCAATACATGTATTGTAACTATTTAAAACATTTGAGAGCTAGGTAATTGGGGAAATAAAAAAGCCTTATCATTCTCCCTGTAAGGAGGCATGAGGGGAGGACTCTATTAGGAAAGGGATGGTACGCTTATATATTTTAAAAAGAAAAGACACCCTAAAGTGCCTTCCTCCGACTTGATAACCACTTTAATTTTAATAACATTGGATTCCCATCCAAATATTATTTTACCACATTAAGTAATTTAACCTTACTTCCATTTTTGATGAGGTATACCCTTATGCTCAAACTCTAGATAATACCTGGTTATTTCCTTCTCGAAAAGGGGATAAACCCATTAGTAAAATTCAAGCCTATCGACAGTTACAAAAAGCCGGTGATTTTGCCGGAGTCGAATCTTTAGGTATCTATACCATGCATAAAACATTCGGATATTGGTTTTACAAGCAAACAAAAGATATTGCTATGTTACAAGAAATATTGAATCATAGTACACCACAAATTACACTAAGATATATCGGGATTAATAAGGAAGAAAAAGATAATGTATTTGATACATTCCGCATCTAATATAAATTAGATGCTTCTTTATTTTCGGAGATATGGTAAAACAATATTCGGATGGGATTCCAATACATATTATTAAATATTAAAGTGGTTCAATTCATAGAAAGGCACCTTTGGTTGTCTTTTCTTTTGTACACTAAAAAGCCTCGCCATCCTATGGAAAGGGTGAGGTCCTTATGTATATTACTCAGTAACTTGTTTCCTCTAATACTTTCTTCTTGATTAAACATCTATTGCGTCATAATCATAATAACAAAAATCATTACTGCAATTACGAGTACCGAAAAACATAGACTAATATATGCACTATTAATTAACCAATAATTGCAACTATATTAATTTTACATTACATTAAGGGTGGAGAATATTCTTATACTAATAAAGTGCTAAATAGTAGGTGAAAAGATGGAATTTAACGATTTGGGTATTACCATTAAAGAACTTCGAATTAAAAAAAATATATCACAATCCGAATTATGTCATGGAATATGTTCACAAAGTCAAATTAGTAAGATCGAAAAAGGTATGATTTATCCATCTAGCATATTGTTATACCAATTATCAGAAAGACTTGGTATTGATCCAAATAGTATATTTGCACTAACTCAAAACAAAAAATTAAAATATGTAGAAAACGTAAAATATGTAATGAGAGATTGTACAAAGCAAAAACAATATAAAGAACTTTATGAAATAGTAAAACAAGAGAAAAACCAAAATAATTTCCAATCAACAGAAGATAAACAATTTCTACTATGGCATGAAGCAATTGTTATATTTATGGTGAATAAATCAACAAAAATTGCTTTAAATCTTTTAAATCATGCATTAAAACTAACTTTAACCAATAGGGATTGTTTATCAGAAAGAGAAATAGAGATTATGCAGACAATGGCTATATTTCATGGGGAAAATAAAGAATATGAAAAAAGTATTAATATATTACGAAGATGTTTAACTAATTTTAATAAGTTAGATTTTCCTAGAGATAAAGAAATTAAATTAAAAATCATTTTTAATTTAGCAAAAATTTTAGGGCATACAAATCAACATGAAGAGGCAATAAAATACAATGATATAGGTATCAAATTAGCTATTAATCTAAATACTTTATACCTATTAGGTGAACTCTACTATGGAAAAGGTTGGAATTTATTAAGATTAAAACAACATAATGAAGAAGATGTTGCTGATATCATGAAAAAAGCATTATTTATATTTGAACTAACAGAAAAAGAATATCTTATAAAAATCATTAAAGAAAACTATTTTGAAAACCAAAATAAAAAAAAGCACTCATAATTTCTTAAAAACTACTTACAAAGCCTCCGAAAAAATCCCTGTAGTTTTTAAAATCAGAACCATATTATTAAAATTAAAGTGGTTCAAGTCGGAGGAAGGCACCTTAGGGGGTCTTTTCTTTATACATTAAAAGGGTCTCGGTCTCGACAGCATCTCGGAAAAAGACCATGCTAACTAAGAATATGCAAGATTTCATACAATTTTGCGGATAATTCAGTAATAAACAAGAGCCCTAAAACCGCGCCAGGATAAGAATGTATAAAAAATGCATAGAGCCATAGAAAAAGCTAGATTCCTTGTGAGAGTGAGAATCCGGCTTTTTTTTACTAACAATAATAATGCGTTACGTTAACTGGATTTGTATATCATATGCATGTGATAATTGTTCAATAATCGGACCAAATTATGGAGGATCTCCCCTAAAATAATTGGATATTAATGTTAAAGCAGATCCAGCTTATGAAGTAATGTATTTAAACTATAGGACACAATTATTGATTTGCTATATAATTACAACAAACAAAAGATAGGTTATTTAAGGATGGTTGGTATGTTGAAAACAAAAGCTAAATATAAAACTTGGATACGAATTTACAAACTAATTATTTTTTTAGTTATTTCACTCATTCTTCTCTTGATAACATTATTACCTGTTAATTTATATCTGCGAGTCCTGTCAGGTATTTTTGCGTTGCCTTTTATTTATATAGCATTTATACTTTCTTATTCAGTTTACCAATTTGCAGCATTTGGGGGTAATTATCAGTCAAAAATACATAATTTAATTGTTACCAAGGTGAATTGGGATGGAAAAGGAAAAATACTAGATATAGGAACGGGTAGCGGTTCACTAATTATTAAACTGGCAAAGACCTTTCCTAAGTCCTTTCTAACTGGGGTTGATTATTGGGGGGGAAATTGGGAATATTCCAAATCCCAATGCCAACAGAATGCTAAAATAGAAGGAGTCTCTGATAGAATTGATTTTCTAAAAGCAAGTGCTGCAGAACTCCCTTTTACTGATAATGAATTTGATACAATTGTAAGCTGTCTAACATTTCATGAAGTAAAAGATAGAGAAAATAAAACTGAAGTAATTAAAGAGGCATTAAGAGTGTTAAAACCTGGTGGTAAATTTGTTTTCTTAGATTTGTTTATGGATGAAAAAATATTTGGAGATGAAAAAGAACTCTTAAATGTCTTAAAGAAACAGGGTGTATCTGAATTAAATAGCTACAAGCTTACTGAAGAAATGAAATTACCAAAACTTGTATTGAACAAAAAAGTATTAGGAAATGCAATGATTTTAAGTGGAAGGAAGCTGAATGGGGATAATTCAACACATGCACTTCCAATAACGATAATTATGTAAATGAGCTGTCCATATGGGCAGCTTATTATATTTTTTGCTTAGCGTGTTTTTTTTCCGAAATGCTGGCGGTTCCACTACTAGTATTCTTGCATTTAAATTATTTTTAATATATTATACTTATATGGCTATATAGAGATGAATATATAAAAGTTTACCAAAATGTAATATAACTTATGTTTGTCTTTTTAATATGTATCTAGTAAAAGTACATTTTTATCAATACAATTATGTTTTCAATATAAATGGAAGCTTTTAAATGGAAGTTTATTTACTTTCAATGATAGGAGTTACTGGTTCTAGAACATAGAGGAACAAGGCACCATACAGAGTAATTTGACGAACCTAAGAAGTATTGTATGCAGTTTATTCATCTCAAGTACAACAAGAGAGCCTTACCTCTATAGGCAAGACTCCATTAGTGTAGTTGTATAATTTTTACATATCAAATAAGAAACAGAAAACATATAACACAAAGTAGCAGAACCCTACCATTCCGCCTACAGCTAATACCTGTTTAACCCAACTCTTAAATTTTAGATTACTGTAAATCTCTTGTACTCTTTCCATATTTCCTCCTATTAAGAAGAACCCTTTAAGACTCTCACCTCGCTATGGTAACATTAAAGAATGACTAATAGAGGTATAATTTTTGTCTAAACGTATAAATATGCAATATTGCATACAGTATTGTTACAAATGTAAACGCTCACTATAATAAGGGTATAAAGATTAATCACATCCTAGTACCAACAAAAGAGGAGGAAATTAAATGGAAATCGCAATGGCAGTTTTAAAATTTATCGGTGGAGCAATCCCATTAGTTCAAGAACTTCTAAAAGCATTTATGTAAATTCACTATTTAGCAATTATTTATAAAAATTATAATACAAATGATCTGTATATCAAAGATGAATTGATATACAGATTATTTGTGTGAGTAAAGTTCCTTTAACACTATTAATATGCAATATTACATATAAAAATGTATTGATAGAATTGTAAGCGCTTACTATAATGAGAGTATAAAGATAAATCACATCTTAGCAACAACAAAAGGGGCGGAAATAATATGATAATTTTAAAATTTATAGGTGGAGTACTCCCATTAATTCAAGAACTTTTAAAAGCATTTATGTAAGTTCATTATTTAGCAATTATTTATAAATAATTATTATACCTCAATACGAAAAAAGGAAGAAGTTGATTTTTATGAAGACAACAAGAAATACAAAAGGAAAAAAATTACTAGCAAGTTTAATAATCGGCTTTTGCACTATTAATTATTCATCTATTTCATTAGCGGAAACACCTAAAAGTAATTCAGCTAATGCACCCAAACAAGCTGTTGGCATTGATACTGGTATAGCAAATTTAAAGTATGATAGTAGAGATATTTTAGCAGTAAATGGGGATAAAGTAGAGAGTTTTGTTCCGAAAGAAAGTACAAATTCAAATGGTAAATTTGTAGTAGTGGAACGTGAGAAAAAATCACTTACAACTTCACCAGTCGATATTTCAATTATTGATTCTGTGGCTAATCGTACGTATCCAGGAGCAGTACAACTTGCAAATAAAGCTTTTACCGATAATCAACCTAGTTTATTAGTGGCTAAGAGAAAACCTATAAATATTAGTATAGACTTACCTGGAATGAGAAAAGAAAATACGATATCTGTCCAAAATCCGACATATGGTAATGTGTCTGGAGCAGTAGATGATTTAGTATCTACTTGGAATGAGAAGTATGCATCAACACATTCGTTACCTGCAAGAATGCAGTATACAGA
>Ga0114954_1000425_pt1 | contig 14417 bp, 9 predicted proteins | sample Porto_4metaG_FD_87299 | JGI IMG/M metagenome (GOLD analysis project Ga0114954, IMG submission 87299) | Marine algal microbial communities from Porto, Portugal - Porto_4 metaG | ecosystem: Host-associated > Algae > Red algae > Unclassified | place: Portugal: Porto | collected 2015-02-02
CGAGTACGAGGCGGAGGTTATTCAGCATAGCCGTAGCTACGCTGGATGTTCTCCAACAAAGTAATCGGACAAATTTCGCCAAATGAACTTATCATAATTAGTTTGACTTACTACTAAGTAAAAAGCAGCACTCACACAAAAAAGGACAAACAAAAGCAGCAAATTTATTTGTCCGGTAAAGCTAAAATGTCTGGCGACATTTCAATTTAATTATAACAAAGATAATACTTTTTTCTTAGTATTTCACTTTAATCCGGTATCCACACCTTATTGCTTTCTCGCCAGCCGTTTTTAGTGTTTTTTATTTAAATCGTTTTAAAAACAACTAAGTTTCTTATTGTAATCTCAGCGAAACGCGAATTATCAAGTAAAAAAAATCAACATCATCTAATAACCCTGTTTGAGCAAGTGCGATATAGCCTTGGGGTAGAAAAGTCTGCCTGTATCGTACTAATCTGGGGCAACAAAATAACAGCATAATAAATAATTATTTAATATTTAAAAACAAAAATTATGAAAAATTTAAAAATTTTATTATTCGTTCTGTTTTCAAATCTATTACTCATCAATCCAATTTTATCACAAGTTGATTGCAGTAGTGCGTTGCAATTCAATTTATCCCAAAATGGAGATGATGTACAGGTGAGATTGAACAATCTATTTCCTTCCGCTGATTTATGCGATGTATTTGCATTTAGTATTGACAGAGTATCTTATCTGGATTCTGATCCAAATACTGCTGTAACAACAATTATTGTCAATAATACGCTTCCCATTGACGCGGCAGGATTATATGCCTATAGCGATAATGATTTATCTTCGGGTAGGCATCGTTATTTTGCGACTATACTGATGACAGATTTTACAGTGTATGATATACAATCTCATGAAATTATCGTAGCACCTTCAGCTTATGACATGGTATGGGGCAATAAAGTCGGTGTTTATCAAAACGGCACCAGACTTACGAAAACCACCCATACCGGCGGGTATTGTAATAGTGGCGCAGCATCTTACAATATCATTCCTTCGGGAGAAGACGGCTGGGTGGAAATGACCGTTACCGAAAATTGGAGTACCAAGTTTTTCGGAGTATCAAATATCAATCTTAATGCTTGCCGTTGGACTATTGATTACAGTGTCTTCTTTCAAGGTCATAAATTACATATTTATGAAGGTGGTCAATATAAAAAATACGTTGCAAACTGTGTTGTTGGAGATGTTATTCGGGTAGAGCGAGTTGGTTCGACTATTTATTATAAGAAAAACGGAGTCACATTTTATACCTCTTATAAACCAAGCTATGGCTCCTTTATAGCCGATGTCAGTATTGAGACTCAATATGGAGTCATCGGAGATTCAAGATGTTCACACCCCAGCCCTTACGGTAGTCTTAAAGTAGATAATACCGATTCGGAAAACATCAATATCTATCCAAATCCGGCAACGTCGGGTAGTAACCTGAATATTGCATTTTACTTTAATTCGGATGAAACAGATACAGAATTGAATATTTACAGTATCAATGGACAGTTGGTACACAAAGAAGTAGTCAATGTACAGAAAGGAGAAAACACGATGAGTATATTGCTAAATGACTATGCTCCCGGCATGTACACCATGAGATTACAGGCGAGAGAATACGCATTGACTAACAAATTCATAATTAGATAACATCAGAAATTCATACAGAAAATACAAGAGCTTTACAAGCATTCATACAAGCACAAAATACCGGAGAACCTCGCGTTCTTAGGTATTTTGTCATTTCAAACAATCCCCTCCAACTCCCCACCTTTCGCAAACAAGGTATCCACCCGCCGATTCACTTCCGGATCGGTCACAAGTGGCGGTGCGTGATGTGGCTTGATGCGGGCATCAATGATGAGTGCGCCTTCGCAACCCCAATGTTTGAAGGTCGTCGAACTTTTCACGCCATAAATATCATGTGAAGGATTGGCGCGAGTGAATGTCACCCACACAAAATTATTCAGTGTAGCGGCAGCAAATTTCGCGTCATCGCAGAGGACGATAAGCGGTATATTTTCTGTATTTTGATGAGCAAGATGTGTGGTCAATGTCGCCAATTCCGTTTTAGCGGTACCGTAATCCGTGAATTTTTCGCCCTCAATCGCTACGATGCCCGGCATACATAGTGCAGCATTTTTATACGCCTTCGGCAAATGAAAATCACTTGGTAAATCGGTCGCCAAATCGCGTTTTTTATCTCCGCAACAAGCAATCACCACCTTCGACCCGGCATTCCATCCATCACCCGAATAGTCGAGCGTATCAATCGTTGTATTGGTCTGAAAATGTAGGTCGCGTCGCCAGTCCACACGCTCTAAAAGATGTTGAAAAAAGTGCGGAATATCCTGTGCATTTACAGGCGCATCACCTGCCGCAGCGATGAACAAAAACTTCGCCAACGAAGTCTGCCCCGACCCTAAAATGCGGTTGGCAATCGTCAAAATCTCCTCCGGTTTGCGCTCGCGAAAAGGCATGTATCGCTCCTGCCCTACTGCCAACAATAGCGGATGCACACCGGCAGCATCTACGGCATTGATGCCCACCAATCCGGGAAATTCTTGTGGCGCGAGCGGCTTCACGAGTTGGTGTATCATCCAGCCGAAACTCGAATCTTCTTGCGGTGGTCTGCCCACGACCGTAAAGTGCCAAATCGCGTCTTTTCGATGATACACTTTATCCACTTTCATTACCGGAAACTCATGCGCGAGGCTGTAATATCCCAAGTGGTCGCCAAAGGGTCCTTCGAGTTTTTTGGTATCTTTTATAATTTCTCCCGTAATACAAAAATCGGCATCGGCAGAGAGTACATGACCATCACGACGAGCATATCCAAAGCGTCGCCCTGCCAACATACCCGCAAAAGTCAATTCTGTCAAACCCTCCGGCAATGGCATGATCGCCGAGAAAGCATGGGAAGGCAATCCACCTACGAATACACTGGCTTTGAAGGGTTTATCCATACGATTATATTTTTCGTGGTGTACGCCTATGCCTCTGTGGATTTGGTAATGTAGCCCGATTTCTTCGTTTGGTACATAGTCATTTCCGGAAAGTTGGATGCGATACATGCCGAGATTTGATGCGCCCATAACGCCCGATTTTTCGGGGTCTTCGGTATAGACTTGCGGCAAGGTCACAAAGGCACCGCCATCCATGGGCCAAGATTTTATCTGTGGCAATTGGTCGATGGTCGTCTCACCATAAGCTACGGGTACGCGCATACGTCGGCGCATCGGCAATGCCTTCAATGCCGTAAAAGGCGCACCCAAATACCGCGTTGGTTTTTTGAAAAAATTGGTGGGGTCGGCTTTGAGTTCGATGACTTTCTGCACATGTTTTATCGTATCCCGAAAGATGTATTCGGTGCGCTCAATCGTGCCATAAAGGTTGGAAACGGCTTGAAATGGACTGCCTTTTACGCGCTCAAACAACAGCGCAGGTCCGTCTGCATTATATACGCGACGATGTATTTCGGCGATTTCTAAATCAGGATCGAGTTCGGCTTTGATGCGTACCAATTGTCCAGTACGTTCTAAATCATTGACGCAATGGCGCAGACTTTTGTATGACATATTTACAATTAATCTTCGTAGTTGATAGTCAACACATTCAAATAGAGAATGTCTCTCATTTAAATAATGTGATTTTAAAACAAAGAAACAGACTAAGGGTTTGTTTTTTTAGAAAAATACAGGAAATAATTTATCTTTGTTGTCTTCTTATTTTTGAAAAACAGATTTATATAAAATTAGTATTTTTGGAATGTAGTAAACATTTTTTAAATAAAAAAAATCACCATGATATTAAATTATAGAATTTCCTTATTCCTTTTATGTACGCTCGTCGGAATGAGTATCTTGATTTCGAGTTGTAAAAAAGATGATGAAACAACTTCTACCGCCGATTGGTATTTTGAACCTGCCGCCGATAATGAAGCAAAAGTTCAGGAAGCCTTCATTCTTGCCGAAGATGATGATGTTATCGAATTTTCTGAAGGTACTTTTGAGTTTACCAATACGCTTTCATTGGAGGGCAAAAATGGTATTGTGATTCGTGGAGCGGGGCGCGATAAAACGACGCTTTCTTTTGCCAATCAAACCGCAGGTGCCGAGGGACTGGATGTCTCTAACTGCAATTGGTTTTTGATACGCGACCTCACCGTAGCCGACGCTGAAGGCGATAATATCAAAGTCAAAGACGGTGATGGCATCAGCTTTGTGAATATAGGCGCGGTTTATAACGGACCTGTAAGCGGTGACAATGGTGCTTATGCGCTCTATCCGATTGCTTGCAAAAACGTTTATGTGGACAATTGTTATGTACGCGGTGCTTCTGACGCAGGTATTTATGTGGGGCAGAGTGAAAAAATAGTTGTTCGCAATAATTTGGTCGAAGAAAATGTAGCCGGAATAGAAATCGAAAACAGTATCGAAGCTGACGTTTATAATAATGAAGCAAGAAACAATACGGGAGGTATCCTTGTTTTTGACCTACCTAATTTGACCGTTATCACTAATGGAAGACAATGTCGCGTTTATGATAATAATATCCACGACAATGACCATGAAAACTTCGCGCTATCGGGTACGGTACGGCAAATACCCCCGGGAACAGGTATTATGTTGCTATCATCTGCTGAAGTAGAAGTGTTTAATAATCAAATTACTAATAACAATGTCATGGGTATTGGTATTGTGAGTATGACAACTTTGTCTGTTATCGCAAATTCTCCTTTCAGCACTGACAACGGCTATGACCCTTATATTTATGACATTCACATTCATGATAATACTTTCCAGCGCACTACCGAATATCCTGCCAACCCTAATGATGTAGGTGAGTTGCTTCAAGACCAATTCCCTGACGGAGATATGCGTGATATTCTTTACGACGGCGTTGTTGCTCCATCATTGAATGGTGATGCTACGGAAGGTATCTGTATTCATAATAATACCAACGCGACTTTCGTAGATATTAATGCACTCGGTCTATTTACTGACCAACGTTATGATGCTACACCACACGATTGTGTACAAGAAACTGTTTCGGTAGCAGTTATTAATGCACCTGCTTATGAGTAAATTAGTCGGTAGTCGATAGTCCATTGTCAATAGTTTATTTGATGAACAAGCCTAAATACACTGTTTCACAAATTTATTTACTTTTTTGAGTATTTCTTTTAAAATGACTCTTCACCAAAAAATCCTTAAATACAGCGAGTATTCGCGTCATTTTTGATTCGATTCATTTCAAAATAAACGTCAAAAAATGTAAATAAATTTATAAAACAGTGTACTAAAAATACGTGTCTTGTCTATCAACACCACAAACTACCGACTATGGACTACCGACTATCAACTACCGACCATGGACTAACAATGTTATTCGACATCAAATCAGGGGAAAGAGATATTTTTCTACTCATCAGTAAAGTTGCTACTAAGTTGGGCTACCCTGCTTATGTCGTAGGCGGATATGTGCGAGATAGGCTGCTGGCGCGTTCTTCCAAAGATATGGATATTGTCTGTATCGGCAGTGGCATCGAACTCGCAGAATCCATTGCCGACCATCTATTTCCGCGCCCCAAAGTAACGGTATATAGTCGTTTTGGGACGGCAATGTTGATACATAAGGATATGGAGATAGAGTTTGTTGGTGCGCGTCGCGAATCGTATCGAAAAGACTCTCGCAAACCACAGGTAGAAGACGGGACATTGGAAGATGACCAAAACCGTCGCGACCTCACTATCAATGCCCTTGCCGTTAGTCTAAATGAGCATAATTTTGGTACGATAGTCGATCCATTTAATGGACTTGGTGACCTCGAACAACGCATCTTGCGCACGCCGCTCGAACCCGGACGCACCTTTTCCGATGACCCGCTTCGCATGATGCGTGCCATTCGTTTTGCTGCTCAATTACACTTTGAAATAGATGACAAAACCTTCAAAGCCATCAAAGATTATCGGCATCGCATTAAGATTATTTCGCAAGAACGCATCACCACCGAGTTAGAAAAAATACTTCTATCCGAAAAGCCTTCAGTTGGGTTTAAATTGTTGTTTGACAGTGGTTTATTAGAAATAATTTTTCCTGAAATGGCTGCGCTGCAAGGCGTGAAAGTTAAAAACGGTGTTCGTCATAAAGATAATTTTTATCATACTTTAGAAGTCATTGATAATATTTGTAAAAATACGAATAATATATGGCTACGCTGGGCTGCCCTTCTACACGATATTGCCAAACCACCGACCCAACGTTTTGACCCAGATGTCGGTTGGACATTTCACGGACACGAAGCACTTGGTGCAAAGTGGACACCACGCATTTTTCGGAAGCTCCGTCTGCCGAATGATGCGAAAATGAAGTACGTACAGAAGCTCGTCCGCCTTCATTTGCGTCCGATTTCTCTGACCAAAGAAAACATCACCGACTCTGCCATTCGCCGACTGCTTTTTGAAGCCGGAGACGACATTGACGACCTGATGATACTTTGTGAAGCTGACATCACGTCCAAAAATCCGCGAAAAGTACAACGCTATTTGAGCAATTATGAGTTGGTACGCAAAAAACTCATTGAGGTTGAAGAACATGACCGCCTTCGCAATTGGCAACCGCCCATTTCTGGCGAGTTGATTATGGAGACCTTTGGTCTCAACCCTTCACGCGAGGTTGGTATTATTAAAAAGGCAATTCGTGAAGCCATACTCGACGGCGATATTAGTAATGATTATGATGAAGCCTACCAATTTATGTTGAAAAAAGGAGAAGAAATTGGTTTAAATGCGAATTAAGCACAATCAAGAATAGACATTTATTTATTTCAAATATATCAATCACTTTTACATTTATTATTTTAAATTTTACATTTCAAAATCATGCCCAATGATTTAATATATAAAATGGCGGTCACGCGCATACCAAAGGTAGGCGGTGTAACTGCCAAAAACCTGATTAGTTACTGCGGTGGCGCGGAAGCCGTATTTAGAGCCAAAAAACGCGAGCTGCTCAAAATACCGGGTATCGGTCCAGTCATTGCCGACAATATCTTAACACAAACTGTACTCCACGAAGCAGAAGCAGAATTGGAATGGATAGAACAACATGATATTCAACCAATTTTTTATTTGGACGATACCTATCCTGACCGGATGAGGTTGTACGAAGACGCTCCTTTGATGTTGTATTATAAAGGTAATGCCGACCTCAATGCCGCACGTATCGTGTCTATCGTAGGTACGCGCAAGCCCACGGAGCGAGGCAAGGCGATTTGTACAGAAATTGTAGAAGGTTTAAAGGATTATGATGTTCTTATCGTCAGCGGACTGGCTTATGGTATTGATGTGACAGCGCATCGTAAGTGCTTAGAAATTGGTGTGCCAACGGTGGGCATTTTGGGGCATGGCTTAGACCAAATTTATCCTGCTGCACATCGTCAAGTCGGTTTGGATATGTGTGAAAATGGTGGTTTGCTGACCGAATTTTCGTATAAAGCCGGACCGAATCGTGAGCATTTTCCTATGCGAAATCGTATTATTGCGGGTATGTCTGATGCCTTGATTGTCGTAGAATCGGGAGCGGGTGGTGGTTCTATTATCAGCGCAAAGCTGGGTAATAAATATAATAAATCCGTCTTTGCTGTACCGGGCAGATTGCGCGACGACCAATCAAAGGGTTGTAATGGACTCATTAAAAGAAATAAAGCACACCTATTGGAAAGTGTAGAAGACGTTGCCTACATCATGGAGTGGATGGAGGAAGGTGTACCGAAACCAGCCGTTCAAAAACAGCTTTTTATCGACCTCACCGAAAACGAACAAGCCATTGTCAATATCCTGAAAACCGCCGATGAAGTCGGCATCGATATGATTACTTTTGAAGCTAAAATGTATCCCGCACAAGTCTCTTCTCTTCTGCTGAATCTTGAATTTAAAGGGCTTGTGAAAAGTCTGCCGGGGAAAAGGTATATGTTGACGTATTGATATTGGATGGCTAAGAATTGGGGGGTGTCCGACTTATCATAAAGGTGCCGGGGGGAAGTGTTGGGTTTTTGTGGATGAGGTGGTGGTTAGGTAAAATTTTAATATTTGCATATATAACGGTTGGGCTAAAATGTCAATAACAGTCCATAACCGCTGTTGACATTTTAGCCTTTGTTGTACATTCGCATTTTTCAATTATTCCAAGCACATTCAGTACCAAGAGAGATTTGCATTTGTGTTTCATCTAAAATTGTGCTTCCTATTTTAACATAATGCTCTGATGTAATGGAATTCAATTTTGTTGTAAAGTCGCCATACATTCCAGAGCGGATTTTAGCTTTAGATTTATTTGTTTGATTAATGCTTCCCGATTTTGGCAATGGATAGACACAATTACATTTTGTTTTTGACACATTAACTTCCCACCAATTTCCATTAGGTACAAATACATCTCCTCCCCATTTAACTCTTATTTCGTCAGCTTTGGTTGCAGCATAGTAACTAACACCTAAAAATCTTTTCTTCACCTTTAGTTTAGTTTTGGCTTTTATTCTAGTTATAAAAAACATTGGCATACTTAGTTGACTAAAAACACATCTTACCCTGTAGGATTTATTATTATGGTTAAAATAATAATGCTTCCAATCTCGGTCATTTTTTGCACAACAATTAGTTTCATCCAATGAAATATCAATACTAGTTCTGCATTTGTTACATCCCTTCTTTTTATCTCCACTACATTTATTTCTAGTATAAGCCCAAACATTAAAAGCTCCTGATTGAGTATACCAAAAAATTGCTTTTTTACGAGTATTGTTTAATCTAGTTTTATGAGCATCAGGGGCGTGCCAAGTTTTTCTTGGTCTATTATTAAAAATAGTATATGGGTCAACAGCCCCACGAGATAGGATTAATCTACTGTAAACACAACCATCTTTTACTTTAAAGGTAATTCTACCATTAGGGCATTTTAAATGTTCTTCAATTTCAGTTTGACATTCTTGGATTGTGAATTGTTTTGTAACCTCGTTACCTATTGCATCCTTAACGGTCAAAGTCGCAATGTATTTTTGTCCACAAATATATCGATGTGTCGGCATTTCACTTGTAGAATTCGCAGAACCATCTCCAAATTCCCAAACATAACTTAATGGGCAAACACCACCTCCTATTTCTGGATTTATTGTGACATCATCATAGTCTAATTTATCACAACAAAAATCATAATTTATATCAAGGATATTAAGCTTGCTCGATACATTTATAAGTTTACAATTTGTATCCTCACATCCGAATACATCAGTTACCTTATAGCACACATTATAATCACCTTCTTCGGTGAATGTATAATCAACTTGTGGTCCGTATTTTGTAGTTAATAATGTATTTTGTTTATATATATTCCATTCGCGTTGGCTTATGTTTCCAATATTATCAAACTCAAAAACAAATCTTAAAGTACACTCTTGTTGGTCATAGGTGAAATCAGCAACAGGTTGACTAACAGAGACAAGTAAAGTATGCTCTCTACGCTCCCCGTTTTCAGGACAATAGAATCTTAAGGTAACACTATAATTACCATAAGCTGGGAATGTGTGACTATATAAATCACGACTTGAATACGTTGAAGTACTTCCATTTCCTGTAATAATCCATTCAAAGGTAGAGGTACTTGTTGAAGAATTATTGTAAAAATTATATGTTAAACAAGCTACTCTATCATAACTGAAGTAGGCATTACCACACGATGCTCTTGAAGATATTTCAATTGGCTCATATCCACTTACTATGTAAATTGAGTCGCACTTACTTTCGATAGTTGTTTGTGCTGCTATCTCTTTAATATGATTTTGTGTTTCGAATACAGTTCTAAAATTGTCTTTGATTGTAAGTGATTCTTCGAGGTCATAAAGTGTTACAGAATTATCCATTTCTATTACACTTTCTTGGTTAAGAATATTTTCATAAGCCGCTCTTTGATTTTTAGTTTTTGGAATTTGAAACAATAACGTAGGAGTTTTAAAAACCCATATTTCATTTCCGCTCCTAAATGCTCTATTTTTATTTAAAAGAGTATTTAAATCATCATCAAGAAACCATTCATGAATATTATTATATTTTTCTTTATTTAATTGTTGATCATTTTCTTTTAAAGAACCTTCCATTTCCTTTTCCAAAGAAGAAATTGATTTTCTCAAAGACTTATATTCAGGGAAAATATTTTCGAATTCATCTAAAAGAGGATCATCTATAATGGAATCTAATTGAGCTATATTAGCTTCTTCCCAAACTAACGAAGCATCAGAAAGATAATTATAAACATTTTTGAATGCGAGCCTATCTTTAAAAACTAAAAATTCACCATCGAATTTTACTATTTTACTAATCCGTTCCCTAAATTCCTTTTCTTTATAAATCACTACTTCTTGATTTTGGCAAGGCAAGCTTAATTCTTGGGTACAAAGTACTTCATTATTTAACCCAATCCATTCAACCTTGACCTTTTGATTTGCAGTAACTTCTTCGCCTATCCAAACAACAAAATTACCTGCTAATGGGAATCCTTGTGGTATTTTAGTACTAGTTTGAATATCCCACCTAACCCAGTTTGGGTAATTTTGAGTTTGAGAATAATCTGTTCCGACGCTTGCAAATTTTATTTGTGTACTACCAATAGAACTAACTTTAATTGCTTTAAAGTCTAAGGTTGCATAGGAGTTGAATAAGGAAAGGTCGTGCTCACAAGATTTTGTAATTTCTCCAATATCAATGTCTCTTTTTAGTATATCACAAGAATTTACTGTTAAAGCTATAAGGAGAATAAAGATGATTTTTTTCATTTTTTGTTTATTTTGTTATTTTAGTTTTTTATGATGCCCAATTTAAAAACACCCACATTGCGTACCTTTTCCATTCATTTCAATCCTTCAAAGTATTCGACAGTCTCCACTTGATTCTGCCTTTTAGCCGTATCAATCGACAATTCATTTCTATAATTTCTTAGGGTCAAATCTGCACCATTTTTGACCAATACCTCTATCGTCTCCAAGTGTCCTCCGAAAGAAGCACTATGAATGGGTGCGTATTTTTGAGGGTCTGTTTGGATATTGACATTTGCTCCTTTTTCGATGAGTAGTTCAACGACTTGAGCAAATCCGTGCATGGATGCAGCATGAAGTGGTGTGAAATTATTGCCTCTTGTCAGGCTCGGATTTTCTTTGATGTCATCGGATAGTAGATATTGTACTATCTCAATATTCCCTGCACCTGCCGCCCAATGAATGGATGCCAATTCGTCGGGATTGGTATTGCACTTTATTTTTTCTAATCCGACTTCTTGAGCCAATTTTTTGAACTCGTCATTTTTTCCACGAAGGATTAATGCCTTTACTTGTAGTCCTAAGTTTTGTTCTTTCATAGTTTTACTAAGTATATTTGCTATTTACATAGCTTTCTGACAAGTGGAATACGGAGATTTGCTTTGAAGCTAAACTTGACTACAATTATAAATATTAATTTTAACTAATGCAAATAAAATCAAATATTTTTTTTACTAAAAATGTGAGATTTATTATTTGTGATTAGTTTATATTCGTAATTTATCTCAAAAGGTATAATCCGAAAAGCCAGTCTTCCCAAGGTTAGACATCGCCTCTACACATATGAAAAAAAGGCTTATTTTTCAAAGCTGCGGCGGCGTTTTGAGTTCAAATAGAAGCGTTCAAAAATAGCCATTGTAGTGATTTTTGTTTTGTTTTGGCAGGAAATAAGTCATGGAAGCATTAGAAGAGATAAGTGCTGAAGTACCTTTGAGTGTGTCGCTTGTCGATGTGTAGGCGGGTATTTTTTAGCGGTTTGCTCATTTCGGAATTTGGTTACTTTAAAAGGCTTATTTTTCAAAGCTGTGCGGGTGTAGGGGCTTAAGATTCTTCTAATATCTCTTTTAGAAATTCGTCGGCATTGATGACATTGACTTTTGGAAATTCAATATCTTTCAAGATTTTGAAGTGCTTATCTTCGGTGACGAGATACTTAGCATTTCCTGTAATGGTACAATCGACAAATTTATTATCATCAGGGTCTATAAAGATTAAATTCCAATTGAAAAAGACCCTTATTAATTGCACATTTTCCAATTGAGTGAACAATTCGCCGAGATTATGTGCTATTTGACTCGTTGTTTTTTGTCCGATAATTTCTTTGTATTCCTGAAAGATGCCCTCTGTGATTAAAAGTTGGTATTTACCTTGTATCAATGCGTCGAAAATAGGTCGGTAAGGTGAGATTTTAGGCAGCGACATTAAGAGAACATTGGTATCAATAACGATTTTTTTCATTTGTGTCCGGTTCTCATGTGTTCTTTTGACCATTCTTCGATTTTTTCGACTCCCCAGCCTTCATCTTCAAAGAGTTGGTCTATGTCATTGGTGATTTTATCGGCAAAATAGTTGACCAAAATTGATTTTATCTCCAATAATTGTTCATCACTAATATCGAAACTAAAGATTTTGAGTAGCTCTAATTGTAAATTGCTCAATCCTTGTTGTGTTGCTTGCATAATTATCAATTTTTTAATTCAAACTCAATGTCGTCTCTGCAAATATAGGTAAAAAGGGTTATTTTTCAAAGCTGCGTGGGTGTTTTGCATTCAACCTTGACCACATAGACGGGGGAAAGTCTTGAAGATTACACATTCAACTTGGTTATACTTCTTTAGGGTGAGAATTGGACTTTTTGATGTGAGGGATTTTGTGCTTAGTTTTTGCTTTGAAAGCGGGAGTTTATCGGGATAAGTGACTGATTTTAAAGTGAAAAATAAGTCCAAAAGCCACCGTCAAAATGTTCGATTCTTACCCTAAAGAAGTATAACATCAAAAGGGTACACAAATTAGCAAATTTGTGTACCCTTTTCAATAATTCAATTATACTAACATGCTTCAGCACATCAGCACGTCAGCACATCAGTACGTTTTACGCTCTCGGTGATTTGAATTTTATTTTTCGTTTACCTTTTGTTTTATTAGCCAGATTGAGTGCTTTGTAGGCATTGATGATGCCACCCGTACGACAAAGTTTGCCAAGACTGACTCGGTCTCCTTTAGGCGATATTACTTCATTTGGACCACTTACTACCGAACTAAGCAAGATTTTTTTGACTTGCTTGGCAGAGAGTTTTGGGTAATAAGACATAATCAAAGCTGCTACACCGGAAGTCGCAGGAGCTGCCATACTTGTGCCACTCGAAGCCTCATATTCATTGTCAGGCGTAGTAGAATAAAGGTCAACGCCCGGTGAAAATACATCGACATTTTCTACGCCGTAATTAGAGAAACCCGCTATGGAGTTCTCACCACCTTGCCAAGAAAGTGCGCCGATTTCGAGCCATGTTTTCGCTTGTTTGCGTTTGTTTTTGTAGCGGTCATTCGGATAGAAGGTCGTGATGTCAGTATTGACACCATCATTACCAGCAGCATGTACGAGGAGTACATCGTTTTTGACAGCATGTTTGACGGCAGCATCCACTACTTTTTTGTCAAAGCTGTATTGCTTACCAAAACTCATATTGATGATACGCGCTCCATTGTCCACTGCATAACGAATGGCATTAGCAACGTCTTTGTCACGCTCATCACCATCGGGTACAGCACGCAATGACATGATGCGAACATCATTTGCGACACCTTTCATGCCAATGTCATTATTGCGATTCGCTGCGATGATGCCCGATACGTGTGTACCGTGCATGGCATCCGGTCCCTCTACATCATTGTTTCCATAATAACGCTCAGAAGAATTGCGATAATTGTCACCTACAATATCACGCGGATCGAAGTCAGGATTGTAGTGGTATTTGAGTTGTTTTTCAAAATATTTGGTCGCTCCTTCCAGTTCTTTGAGGTCATCCATACTCGCACCGTTGAGAAACATATTACTCAACATGTCAATAGATTGAACGAGTGTTTCATCCTCTCCTGCATCTATTTTTTGGAGATTTTCTATATTGATTTCAGCTCCTTCTTCCAAATGAGGCTTGACCTGCTCAATCGCTCCGGTCAACATCTGGTAAAACATACCCATTTGCATGCTTTGTTGCTGCGCTTCTGCTTGTTTTTTCTCTAGTTCTTTTTTTAATTTGAGGTACTGGTCATATTTTTTACGCTCTTTTTTAGAGAGTCTATTGACATCTTTATCTTTATATATTTTGTGGAGGTCGCGATACAGGCGTACAAATTCGTAGGTGTCATACTCTACGTTTTCACCGTTTTCGCCACCAATAAAATTCCAACCGTGTATGTCATCTATATAGCCGTTATTATCATCATCTTTTCCATTGTTAGGAATTTCGTCGGCATTGACCCACATGACATCTTTGAGGTCTTCGTGTTCTGCATCAACACCTGAGTC
>Ga0114954_1000429_pt1 | contig 14339 bp, 13 predicted proteins | sample Porto_4metaG_FD_87299 | JGI IMG/M metagenome (GOLD analysis project Ga0114954, IMG submission 87299) | Marine algal microbial communities from Porto, Portugal - Porto_4 metaG | ecosystem: Host-associated > Algae > Red algae > Unclassified | place: Portugal: Porto | collected 2015-02-02
ACCGCATGCTCCGGCCGGCCCTTGATCAGACACACCACGGACAGGGCAAACTCAGGGGATGCCACACTGAGGTTGGAATAACCGTGGAAGGGTTCGATGCGCCACAGCACGTCGCTGCCATCGCCTTGACCGGCGCGGTGCGGCGTGTAGCGACCGACGACGCCGTGGTCGGGGTAACCGCGAGACAGCTGACGAGTAATCAGCGATTCGGCGTTGCGCGCGCTGTCTTCCAGCAGGCGATCGAGGTTGTGCTCTTCGTGGGCATTCTCGATTCGCTCGCGAATGCGCAGAAATTGTTCGCCGGCGCTGCGCGCGGCGCGCAGGGCGTATTGGACCATCGGATGCATGATCGGGCCTTGGGAGTCGGTGGTGTTAAAGAACGGAGTCGGTGTCAGAAAAGACTCGGCGCGAATACTAGCAGAAGTCCACCACCAACGCCACGCAGACCTTTCCCGGCGTGCTAGACTGGCGGTCTTGCCGACTCCGGCTCGCTGTTTGGTCCTCTCCGTTGCGCGCACCTTCTTCCCGCATTATCAGGTCTCCGTCATGCTCGAGCGAATTCGAATCGTCCTTATCGGCACCAGCCATCCCGGCAACATCGGTGGTGCCGCCCGCGCCATGCACAACATGGGGCTTTCGGACCTGGCGCTGGTCGCGCCGCGCTGCGAAAGCGTGACCGCAGACAGCGTCTCCCGCGCGTCAGGCGCCGACGCTTTGGTGCATGCCGCCAGGGTCGTCGGGACCCTCGAGGAGGCAGTATCGGACTGCACACTGGTGGTGGGGGCCAGCGCTCGCTCGCGCACCCTGCCATGGCCGATGATCACCCCGCGAGAGCTCGGCGAACGCCTGCCGGGGGAGCTGATACACGACGAGGCTCGCATCGCACTGGTCTTCGGTCGCGAGGACAGCGGCCTGTCCAACGCCGAACTGCAGCGCTGCCATGCCCACGTTCACATCCCGACCAACCCGGAGTTCAGCTCGCTGAACCTGGCCGCCGCGGTCCAGGTGCTGGCCTACGAATGCCGCCTGAGCTGGCTGGATCAATCCGAGGCCAGCCACAAGGACCAGGTGGCGGACACCGATACGGCCGACTCAGCCCCTAACATCGCCTCGCCGCACGGCGAAGAGTCCCAGCCACTGGCGACCCATGAGGAGCTCGAGCACTACTTCGCGCACCTCGAACGTACCCTGATCACCATCGGCTTCCACGACCCGGCGATGCCGCGGCAACTGATGGCGAGGCTACGCCGAGTGACGCTGCGTTCGCGCCCGGAGCGCATGGAAATCAATATCCTGCGCGGCATCCTCAGCGCCACCGAAAAGGCCGCTGGGCAACCCGCACTCGGTCAGCGCGACCCGGCCGAGGCCTCCCGCAACACCGACTAGCCATTGCTGTCGGCCGCCGCGCCAACGAGGCGCTGGCGATGTTGGCGGCGATGTTGCCGGGCCAGCGCTTGAAGCGGGCCGCCCGAGCCCCCACTATGAACTCCTTAGCCGACTCAAGGACCGCCGCATGTTTCAACGTCTACGCGAAGACATCGACAGCGTATTCGCCCGTGATCCGGCGGCGCGTAACTTTCTCGAGGTCCTGACCAACTATCCCGGCCTTCACGCCTTGCTGGCCCACCGAGTCTCCCACGCGCTGTGGAACCACAATCTCAAGTGGCTCGCTCGCACCCTGTCCACGGTCGCCCGCTGGCTGACCGGCATCGAGATCCATCCCGGCGCCACCATCGGTCGCCGCTTCTTTATCGACCACGGCATGGGCGTGGTGATCGGCGAAACCACCGTGGTCGGCAACGATGTCACCCTCTACCAGGGCGTGACCCTGGGCGGCACCAGCTGGAACCAGGGCAAGCGGCACCCGACCCTGGAAGACGGTGTCATCGTCGGCGCCGGCGCCAAGATCCTCGGCCCCTTCACCGTCGGTGCCGGGGCCAAGGTCGGCTCCAACGCAGTGGTGACCAAGCAGATCCCGGCCGGCGCCACCGTGGTCGGCATCCCCGGCAAGATCGTTCAGCGTCCGGACCCGGACAGCGACCCGGCCCTGGACGTCGACCCCGAGCGTCGCGAAGCGATGTGCCAGAAGTTCGGCTTCGACGCCTACGGCATCAGCCAGGACATGCCCGACCCGGTCGCCAAGTCGATCCAGGCGATGCTCGACCACATGCATGCGGTAGACGAGCGCATGGCCGGCATGTGCAAGACGCTGCGCAAGCTCGACGCCAACTACCGCGACGGACGCTTCTCGGATATCCGCGACGAAGACTTCGAAGGCGTGCTGGAAGATCTCGAGCGTGACTGCGGCCCGGTGCTCGACAACGCGCCAACGCCACACGACACCACGGCCGGCGTCGCCGAGCCACCCCAGGCCAGTGCAGCCCCGACGTCCGAAGCCCGCCCCAACACGGCTCCCGAGGCCGCAATCGAGACCCGCAGCGACCAGACAGCCGACGGCAGCAGCGGCTCGACCCAGGCCCGCCGGAGCGCGGCCGGGACTCGCCCCAAGGCGAGCAGCCAGGCCTCGTCACCGACGGAGTCAGCAACCAAGTTACCGACTGAGACATCGGCTAAGCCATCAACTGAGCCATCGACTAAGCCATCGAGCAAGCGATCAACTGAGCCATCGGCTAAGCCATCGAGCAAGCGATCAACTGAGCCATCGACCAAATCATCGGCTAAGCCATCGAGCAAGCGATCAACTGAGCCATCGGCCAAGCCATCGACCAAATCATCGGCTAAGCCATCGAGCAAGCGATCAACTGAGCCATCGACCAAATCATCGGCTAAGCCATCGAGCAAGCCATCAACTGAGGCATCGAGCAAGCGATCGGCCAAGCCATCGACGACCGACCTATCCCCAGAACAGCACCACCGGGAGAATGGTTGACCGCCGCACTCGGTCTTTCCCATAATAGGCGTCTGACGCTCCGGGCCAGCGGGCCTCCGCGGTCTCTACTCACCCCACATTTGCCGACCCGGGTCGGCGTAGAGGTGTCGCTACATGCACCTGACCACCAAGGGACGCTACGCCGTCACCGCCATGCTCGACATGGCCGTGAATGCCGATGAGGGCCCGATCTGCCTGGCCGATATCGCGCGTCGCCAGCAGATTTCGCTGTCCTATCTGGAGCAGCTGTTTTCGCGCCTTAGGCGTGCCGGGCTGGTGGAAAGCGTGCGCGGCCCCGGCGGCGGCTACCTGCTCGCGACATCGGCCGACGATATCTCGGTGGCCCGCATCATCGAGGCGGTCAACGAATCGGTGGATACCACCCGCTGCGGTGGCTTGTCCGACTGCCAGCAGGGCGACACCTGCCTGACGCACCATCTCTGGCTGGACCTGTCGGAGCACATTCAGGACTTCCTCGACGGCGTGACCCTGGGCGACCTTGGCAGACGCCAGGAAGTCGCCGACATCGCCGGACGTCAACGCCGCCGCCAGCACAGCGACGCCATCCTGGCCTCGGCGCCATAAGCTAGGCTGTCCTCCCCGGCCCTGCGCCCGACCGACAAAAGCGAGCCCATGAGTTCACCCGTCTATCTCGACTACGCCGCCACCACCCCCGTCGACCCCAGGGTCGCCGAGGTAATGAGCCGCCACCTGACCCTGGATGGCACCTTCGCCAATCCGGCGTCCCGTAGCCACATGCCCGGTTGGCTGGCCGAGCAGGCGGTGGAGAACGCCCGGCGCCAGGTCGCTGACCTGATCAATGCCGACCCTCGCGAGATCGTCTGGACCAGCGGCGCCACCGAGGCGGACAACCTGGCTCTCATTGGCTACCTGCGCGCCAACCGTGAACGCGGCCGCCACCTGGTGACGTCGACCATCGAGCACAAGGCGGTCATCGACACGGCAAAGGCGCTGGAAAGCGAAGGCTTCGACGTCACCTGGCTTTCGCCAGACGCCGACGGCCGCACCAGCCCCGAGCGCCTCGCAGCGGCCATGCGGCCCGACACCCAGCTGGTGTCCCTGATGGCGGTCAACAACGAGCTCGGCAGCATCAACGACATTAGCGCCCTGGCCAAGGTGGCCCACGCCCATGGCGCCGTGATGCACGTCGACGCCGCCCAGGCGGTGGGGCGCATTCCACTGGACGTGCGCGACCAGGATATCGACCTGCTGTCACTGTCGGGGCACAAGGTGTACGGCCCCAAGGGCATCGGCGCGCTGTTCGTCAAGCGCAGCCCGGAACTGCGCCTTCAAGCACTGATTCACGGCGGCGGCCACGAGCGCGGCATGCGCTCCGGCACCCTGGCCACCCACCAGATCGCCGGCATGGGCGAGGCTTTCGCCCTGGCCACGCAAGAAGGTGCCGCCGACCAGGCGCGCATTGGCGTCCTGCGCGACCGGCTGCTGGCCGGCCTCGCAGACATCCCCGGCGTGCACCACAATACCGATACCGCCACGGCCGTGCCCAACATCCTCAACCTGGGCTTTGACGGCGTCGACGGCGAGTCGCTGCTGATGGCGCTGCGCGACATCGCGCTGTCTACCGGATCGGCCTGCAATTCGGCCAGCGTCGAGCCATCTTATGTCCTCAAGGGCATCGGCGTGCCGCGGCGCCTGGCACTGGCCTCGCTGCGCTTGAGCCTGGGTCGCTTCACCAGCGACGAGGACATCGAAAGCGCCGTTTCGGCCCTGCGCCACGCTCTTACGGGGCTGCGTGAGCGCGCCGCGCCCTGAGACTTTTTTCGCCATCGTTGCGCCCGCCCGACCGCGGGCCGACTTCCAGGAGATACCCATGGCACACCTGACGATTACCGCTTCTGCCGCCGACCAGATCCGTCGCGTCCTCGACGAGCGCGGCCACGGCCTGGGTCTGCGCGTCTCGGTGAAGCCGAGCGGCTGCTCCGGCTATAGCTATGTTCTCGATTTCGCCGACGAGGCGGAAAGCGAAGACACCGCCTTTGCAGAGCATGGTGCCCAGGTCTTCGTCGCCCCCGACGCCCTCGAGATGCTCGACGGTAGCGAGGTCGATTACGTCAACGAAGGCCTCAACCGCTTCTTTCGCTTCAACAATCCCAACGTCAAGGACGAGTGCGGCTGCGGCGAAAGCTTCAGCGTCTAGGCCAGCACACGGCCGAACGCTCCGAGCACGACGGCCCGCCGTCATGCTCCCAGGACATACGACGATTGTTCAACGTCCCCCGAGGGCGCTATACTCTGGCCCCCTATCGGCGTGTACGCCGATCGCACCGTTTCCTGCGTCGCGCCGCTCCGGTCATCCGGCGCGGCGCGTCGCCATATCCTTGCACCACCCACTCTACTCTCAACGGAGACACGCCCATGGCTACCGAGCGCACCCTGTCCATCATCAAGCCCGACGCCGTCGCCAAGAACGTTATCGGTGAAATCATCACTCGCTTCGAGAAAGCCGAGCTCAAGGTCGTCGCCGCCAAGATGGTCCAGCTCAGCCAGGAACAGGCCGAAGGCTTCTACGCCGAGCACAAGGAGCGTCCCTTCTTCGGTGACCTGGTCGGCTTCATGACCTCCGGCCCGGTCGTGGTCCAGGTGCTCGAAGGCGACAACGCCATCCTCAAGAACCGTGAGCTGATGGGCGCCACCAACCCGAAGGAAGCCGATGCCGGTACCATCCGCGCCGACTTTGCTTCCTCCATCGACGCCAACGCCGTGCACGGCTCTGACTCTGCCGCCTCCGCCGAGCGCGAAGTCGCGTACTTCTTCGGCGCCGACGAGCTCTGCGCACGCTGAGCCACGCCGATCGCCCCGGATGTGACCCGACACCGCCGCGCCGCCAGGCGCCTAGGCGCGGTATCCTCACCCCGGGGCCGGGGGCGACACGACGTCGCCCCCAGCCTGCCCGCCCCGCCTCCACCGACTCGCTGAATCGCCCATGACCGCCACCACTGCCCCCCAACGCACCAACCTGCTCGGCATGACGCGCCAGGAGATGGAAGCCTTCTTCCTGTCCATCGGCGAGAAGAAGTTCCGTGCCGCCCAGGTGATGAAGTGGATTCATCACGAGGGCTGCGACGATTTCGCGGCCATGACCAACCTATCGAAGGCGCTGAGGCAACGGCTTGGCGAAACCGCCGAAGTGCGCGGGCCCAGCGTGGTCTACGAAGGCACGTCGAGCGACGGAACCCGCAAGTGGGTGATCGAGGTCGAGAACGGCAGCTACGTCGAGATGGTGCTGATCCCCGCCGACAGCGGCAAGCGCCGCACCCTGTGCGTCTCCTCCCAGGTCGGCTGCTCGCTGGACTGCAGCTTCTGTTCCACCGGCAAGCAGGGCTTTCAGCGCAACCTGACCAGCGCCGAGATCATCGGCCAGGTGTGGGTCGCCTCGCGCAGTGCCGGTGCCCGCCGCGACTCCTCCCAACGCCCCGTTACCAACGTGGTGATGATGGGCATGGGCGAGCCGCTGATGAACTACGACAACGTCGTGCCGGCGATGAAGCTGATGCTCGACGACAATGGCTATGGCCTGTCCAAGCGTCGCGTGACCCTGTCGACCTCCGGCGTCGTGCCGATGCTCGACCGCCTCGGCGATGAGCTCGACGTGAGCCTGGCAATCTCGCTGCACGCGGCCAACGACACCCTGCGCAGCGAACTGGTGCCGCTCAACCGCAAGTACAACATCCAGACCCTGCTCGATGCCTGCCGCCGCTACCTGGACAAGAGCGACAGCGCGCGCATGGTGACCATCGAGTACACGGTGATCAAGGACGTCAACGATCAGCAGCAGCACGCCATCGAGCTCGCCGACGTGCTCAAGGACCTGCCGTGCAAGATCAACCTGATTCCGTTCAACCCCTTTCCGCATTCCGGCTATGAGACGCCCTCACGCAACCAGGTGATGCGCTTTCAACGCTGGCTCGACGAACTGGGCCACACCGCCCCGATCCGCTCGACCCGGGGCGACGATATCGACGCGGCCTGCGGTCAGCTGGTGGGTCGCGTCAAGGACAGGACCCGCCGCCACGAGCGCTATATCCAATCGATCCAGCTCGACGCCGACTGAACACCGACCCGGCTTGACTTCACTGGGTCGTGGCGCTTTGATGGTCGGGCTTTTTTTGCCGTCGACGCTGGCCTACAGGCCTCCGACGCGCACCGTAAGCTGTTCGAACAGAGGATGTCATGACGCGCCGATTGCACCGGCCGATACCTCGGCCACTGGGATGGATGGTCGCCGCCTGCCTGGCCCTGGGGGGTACCGGCTGCGCGACGCAGGCCTCTCCCGCGAGCGATCCCCAGACGGCGCCGGCCACGGCTTTCACCCAACTCGGCGAGGCCTATCTGGAGCAGGGCAACCTGCCCCGCGCCATGACCGCGCTCGATCGTGCCCTGAGCCTCGATCCCGATGCCCCCGAGGCACTTCAGGCCATGGCCATGGTCTATCAGGGTCAGGGAGACAGGGAACTCGCCGACCATCATTTTCAGATGGCGCTCGAAGAAGCCCCGAGCTTCACCCGGGCACGCAACAATTACGCCGCCTTCCTGTATGATCAGGGGCGAATAGCGGAGGCCTGCCAGCAGTTGGAGCAGGCAACCCAGGATACGCATTACGCCCACCGCGCCCAGCTTTACGCCAATCTGGGCCGGTGCCGGTGGGAACTCGGCCAGGAAGACGCCGCCAGCGATGCCCTCAAGCGCGCTCAGGCCATCGATTCACGTCATCCGCTGAGCTACCTCACCCTGGCCGAACTGGAATACGCACAGGGCAACCTCATGCGCGCCCGGTCACAATTGGACACCTACCTCCGTCTGGCGGGGCCATCGGCCACGACCGAACGACTGGCCGACGCCATTGCAGCGGCCGCCACCGCGCCTAGGTCACCAGGGCTCGGGCGTGAGGTACCATCGGCGCAGCAGACGCCACCCAGCGCGCTTTGATCACCGATTATTGATGAAGGATGCTCAGCCATGAGCGACACCCAAAACAGCGAATTCGATGCCCTCTCGCCCCAGGCCTCTCCCGGTGACGCGCTCAAGCGCGAGCGAGAGAGCCAGGGTCTGTCTCGGGAAGAAGTCGGAGCGGCACTGAACCTTCGCGCCGCCGTCATCGAAGGCCTTGAGAACGATAGCTACGAACAGGTACCGGTGGTGACCTACCGGCGCGGCTACCTGCGCAGCTACGCTCAGCTGCTCGGCATGGACCCGAAGCAGGTCATCGAACTCTACGAAGCCCAGATGGGGCATGAGGAAGTCGAGCGCAAGGTCACACCGGTCTACATCAACAAGCCGCCCTCGCGCATCGGCGCCTGGCTGTTCCGCTTGATGACCCTGGTGGTCATCGCAGGCCTGATCGGCTTGACCCTGATGTGGTGGCAAAGCCGCGGTGGCAGCCAACCCCCCGAGGTCAGCGACAATGGCCCAGTATCGGTCGACAACATCGATGGCTCCAGCGCCGTGGCCGAGAGCGCCGACGATGCCGACAACCTGCCGCCGGTCCCGGAAGCCGGCAGCGACATGGGCCTGGTCGACGGCGAAGGCAGCCAGGGCGCCAGTGCCCTGAGCGAAGGCGAAGGCGCTGCCAGCGAAGGAGACGATCGCCCGGTCACCGTGGCCGCGGCGGATGCCGCAGCGCGTCAGGCAGAAGCCGAGGCGGCAGAGCAGCCGACATCCGACGCGACCGAAACCGAAGCCGAAGCCGAGACGAGTGCCGACGACGATGCGGCGGCGCAAGCCGAGGCCACCGCCGCCAACAGCGACGCCCGAGTGCTCAAGCTGACCTTCAATGAGAAGTCCTGGACCCAGATCTTCGACAGCACCAACACCCGCATCTTCGTCGGTCTGCAGCAAGCCGGCACCGAGGCCACCGTGGAGGGCGAACCGCCCTTCCAGATGACCGTCGGCAATGCCACCGGCGTCGAGCTCACCTGGCGCGGCGAGAGCGTTGACCTGCGTTCTCGTGTCGGTACCAACAACGTCGCCCGTTTTACCCTGGGAGAGTGAACCCCACGCCATGCATTCGCACTCACCGATCCAACGTCGCAAGTCCCGCCAAATCCACGTCGGCTCCGTGCCGGTAGGGGGCGGTGCCCCCATCTCGGTGCAAAGCATGACCAACACCGACACCCTGGACGTGGAAGCGACCCTGGGCCAGATCCGCGCCCTCGAGAACGCCGGCGCCGATATCGTGCGCGTCTCGGTGCCGACCATGGACGCTGCCGAGGCCTTCGGCAAGATCAAGCGTGGCACCCAGGTGCCGCTGGTGGCGGACATTCATTTCGACTACCGCATCGCCCTGCGCGTTGCCGAACTCGGGGTCGATTGCCTGCGCATCAATCCGGGCAATATCGGCCGCGAGGACCGGGTCAGGGCCGTGGTCTCGGCCGCGCGTGACAACGGCATCCCGATTCGCATCGGCGTCAATGCCGGATCGCTTGAGAAAGACCTGCAGAAGAAATATGGCGAGCCCACCCCGGCCGCCCTGGTCGAGTCGGCGATGCGCCATATCGACCACCTGGAACGCCTCGACTTCCCCGAGTTCAAGGTCAGCGTCAAGGCCTCCGACGTGTTCATGGCCGTGGCCGCCTATCGTGACCTGGCGATGCGCATCGAACAGCCTCTGCACCTGGGCATCACCGAAGCCGGTGGCCTGCGCTCCGGCACCGTGAAGTCGTCCATCGGGCTTGGCCTACTGCTGATGGACGGCATCGGCGATACCATCCGGGTGTCCCTGGCCGCCGATCCGGTCGAGGAGATCAAGGTCGGCTTCGACATGCTCAAGAGTCTCAGGCTGCGGGCCAAGGGCATCAACTTCATCGCCTGCCCGAGCTGCTCGCGTCAGAACTTCGACGTCATCAGCACCATGAATGCCCTGGAGGAACGCCTCGAGGACGTCATGACGCCGCTGGACGTCGCCGTGATCGGCTGCGTGGTCAACGGCCCAGGCGAGGCCAAGGAGGCCGACCTTGGCCTGACCGGCGGCACCCCCGCCAACCTCGTCTATATCGATGGCAAGCCGGCCAGCAAGCTGCGCAACGACCATCTGGTCGACGACCTCGAGGCGTTGATCCGCGACAAGGTGCGCGAAAAGGAAAAGGCCGAACAGGACATGATCGTTCGCCAAGTGTAACGCCAGGTGGCACGGCCTCAGCCAACGGCCCCGGCGGACAGACATCCGGCGATATCGATCCGGCAAGAATTCAGGAGCACAGTTTGAGCAAGAAGATCCAAGCCATTCGTGGCATGAACGACCTGTTGCCGGAGCAATCGCCGGTGTGGCAGTACTTCGAGTCCCAGGTGCAGGCGCTGATGAAGCGCTACGGCTACGACGAGATTCGCACGCCCATCGTCGAGCAGACCGCACTGTTCGCGCGCTCCATCGGCGAGGTCACCGATATCGTCGAGAAGGAGATGTACTCCTTCGACGACCGCAATGGCGACAGTCTGAGCCTGCGCCCGGAAGGCACCGCCAGCACGGTGCGTGCGGCCATGGAGCACGGCCTGCTGTACAACCAGACCCAGCGGCTGTGGTACAAGGGCCCGATGTTCCGCCACGAGCGCCCGCAGAAGGGCCGCTATCGCCAGTTCCATCAGGTCGGTGTCGAGACCTACGGCCTCGACGGGCCGGATATCGATGCCGAGGTCATCCTGCTCTCGGCACGCCTGTGGAAGCAGCTTGGGCTGTTCGAGCACGTCACCCTCGAGCTAAATTCCCTCGGCTCCAACGCGGCCCGTGCGGCATACCGCGACACCCTGGTGGCGTACTTCGAGCGCCACCGCGAGGTGCTGGATGACGACTCGCTGCGCCGTCTGGGCAGCAATCCATTGCGCATCCTGGATTCGAAGAACCCGGCCATGGCCGACATGCTGGCCGACGCCCCTCAGCTGATGGATCACCTTGACGCCGAGTCCCGCGAACACTTCGATGCCCTCACCGCGCGCCTCACCGCCGCCGGCATCGACTACGTGATCAACCCACGCCTGGTGCGCGGGCTCGACTATTACTGCCGTACTGTTTTTGAGTGGACCACCGACGCCCTGGGCAGCCAGGGCACGGTCTGCGCCGGCGGGCGCTACGATGGCCTGGTCGAGCAGCTCGGCGGCAAACCGACCCCGGCGGTCGGCTTCGCCATGGGCATCGAGCGCCTGATCCTGCTGCTCGAGACCCTGAACATCGTTCCCGCCGCCGCCCGCCGCCCGCTCGACGTCTACGTGCTGGGCATGGACGCGACCACCGATGGCTTCGCCATGGCCCTGGCCGAGCGCCTGCGTGACGAGGCAACCGACCTCGGCGTCCAACTGCACTGCGGCGGCGGCAGTTTCAAGAGCCGCATCAAGAAAGCCGACCGCAGCGGGGCCCGCATCGCCCTGCTGCTGGGCGAGAGCGAGCAGCAAAACGCCCAGGTCACCGTCAAGTTCCTGCGCGACGATCGCGAACAACTCGTCGTCGATCAGCAGGACCTGGCCGCGACACTGAGTTCGCTGCTGTCCGCCGCGACGGCCTGACCACATACGCACCGATATTTCCACAAGGAGACCGCCCGTGGCGGAGCTGAGAACCGAAGAAGAACAGTTGGAGGCGATCAAGCGCTGGTGGAAGGAAAACGGCACCTCGCTGATCGTCGGCGCGGTACTGGCCGGCGCCGGGGTGTTCGGTTGGAATGCCTGGCAGGACTATCAGGCAAACCAGTCGGCAGCGGCCTCCGCAAGCTACCAGGAGCTGCTCGACCTGAGCAGCCGAGAGCAACTGGATGATGGCGCGCGCTCCCGTGCGTCGACCCTGGTCGATGACCTGGCCGAGAACCACGGCGGCAGTCTCTACGCCGATCTTGCGCAATTGCTGGATGCCGGCCTGCAGGTCAAGGCCGGCGAGCTTGGCGCCGCCAGGGAAGCGCTCGAGACGGTGATCGAAGGCAGCGACGATGGTTACCTGGTGGGCCTGGCGCGGCTGCGCCTGGCCAGGCTGCAGAGCGCCGAGGGCAACCACGATACCGCCTTGGCGACCCTCGACGGCGACCTTCCGGAGGCCCTGGCCGCCCAGCGTGCCAACGTCCGCGGCGACGTCCTGATCGCCTCCGGTCAGTCCGACGCCGCCCGCGATGCCTGGCAGCAAGCCCGCTCCCTGGCAGAGGAACTCCAGCAGCCGCTCTACGGCGTGGAACTCAAGCTCGATGATCTAGGCGCCCAGGAGGCCACCCTATGAAGAAGACCCTAACCGGGCTTGCCGCCAGCGTCGCCCTGACCAGCTTGCTGGCCGGCTGTGCCGGCGACGTCCAGCCGCAGTATCCGCCCAAGGAACTCAACGACATCAGCGCCTCGACCAAGGTCGACTCACGCTGGAGCGAAGGCGTCGGCGATGGCCTCGGTGAAGCCACCTACCCCATCGAACCGTCCCTGCTCGGCTCGACGCTGTTCGCCGCCGACCAGGAAGGCCTGGTCGAGGCGTTCAATACCGCCAATGGCGACACGCGCTGGGAAGTCGAGCTCGACAACCCGGTGTCCAGCGGCCTGACCGCGGTGGGTGACGACGTTTACCTGGCCACACGCAACGGCCAGGTGGTCGCGCTGGACCAGAGCAACGGCCGCGTCAAATGGCAAACCCGAGTGCCGAGCGAAGTACTCGCCGCGCCCCAGCCAACGACCCAGCTGCTGATCGTGCAGGCCGTAGACGGCACCGTCACCGCCCTCGACCGTCTGTCCGGCGACCGCCAGTGGGTCTTCAGCGCCAACATGCCGGCGCTGTCGCTGCGCAGCACCGGCACCCCGGTCGTGGTCGATCAGGTCACCTTCGCCGGCTTCGCCAACGGCCGCCTGTCGATCATCGACAATCGTTCCGGCCAGCAGGTGTCCGAGCGCACCATCGCCGTCGCCACCGGTATGAACGACATCGACCGCCTGGTCGACCTGGCCGGCCAGCCGGTGCTGACTCCCGACGGCCGCCTGTTCGTGACCAGCTACAATGGTCGTCTGGTGGCACTCAATGCCCAGAGTGGCGAGACCCTGTGGGCCAACGAGGTATCGAGCTACCTGACACCGGTACTGGTCGGCGATACCCTGTACGTGGTCGACGAATCCAGCACCCTGATCGCCTTCGATGCCAACACCGGCAACGAGCTTTGGCGTCTTGACGACCTCTATGGTCGTTCCCTGACCGCCCCGGCCTTCGCCGACGGTCGCATCGTGGTCGGCGACGCCGAAGGCTACGTGCACTTCATCGACGCCACTAGCGGCCGCCTGGTGGGACGCACCCACATCGACGGCTCCGGTATCAGCGTTCGCCCCCTCACCGATGGCAAGCGCGTCTACGCCCTGGCCAACGACGGAAGCCTGGAGGCTTTGGACCTCACCCCATGACCCCCGTGATCGCCCTGGTCGGCCGCCCCAATGTGGGCAAGTCGACCCTGTTTAACCGCCTGACCCGCTCGCGCGATGCGCTGGTGGCCGACTTCCCGGGCCTGACCCGGGACCGCAAGTACGGCAATGGAATGATCGGCGGCAAGACCTACACCGTCATCGACACCGGTGGCATCAGTGGTGACGAGGAAGGCATCGACGCGGCGATGGCCGAGCAGTCGCTGCAGGCCATCGACGAAGCCGACATCGTGCTGTTCATGGTCGACGCTCGCGCCGGTCTCAACGTCGCCGACGAAGCCATCGCCAACCACCTGCGAGTCAACCAGAAGAAGACCTGGCTGGTGGTGAACAAGACCGACGGACTGGAAGAGCACTCGGCCATGGCCGACTTCTGGCAGCTCGGGCTCGGTGACCCACGTCCGATCGCCGCGGCCCACGGCCGCAATGTCACCACCCTGGTCGACGAAGTGCTCGCGCCCTTCCCCGAGCGCGACGCCAATATCCCCGCCGACACCGGCACCAAGGGCATCCGCATCGGCGTCATCGGACGCCCCAATGTCGGCAAGTCGACGCTGGTCAACCGCCTGCTCGGCGAGGAACGCGTGGTGGTCTTCGATGAAGCCGGCACCACCCGTGATGCCATCGAGATCCCCTTCGAACGCCGCGGCAAGCCTTACGTGCTGGTCGACACCGCCGGCGTCAGGCGACGCAAGAACGTCAGCGAGATGTACGAGAAGTTCTCGATCATCAAGACCCTGGAGGCGATCAAGGAGTGTCACGTCGCGGTCATGGTGCTCGATGGTCGCAGCGGCCTGGTCGAACAAGACCTGCACCTGCTCGACTACGTGCTGACCTCGGGCCGTGCCCTGGTGCTCGCGGTCAACAAGTGGGATGGCCTCGAGAGCGAAGCCAAGGACAAGATGCGCGCCGACATCAAGCGCCGTCTGGGCTTCGCCGACTACGCCGATTTGCACTTCATCTCGGCGCTGCATGGCACCGCGGTGGGCGATCTGTACCCGTCCATCGAGCGCGCCTTCGCCTCGGCCAACAGTCACTGGTCCACCAACCG
>Ga0114954_1000430_pt1 | contig 14318 bp, 12 predicted proteins | sample Porto_4metaG_FD_87299 | JGI IMG/M metagenome (GOLD analysis project Ga0114954, IMG submission 87299) | Marine algal microbial communities from Porto, Portugal - Porto_4 metaG | ecosystem: Host-associated > Algae > Red algae > Unclassified | place: Portugal: Porto | collected 2015-02-02
CGGCATGGCCCTGTGGCAAGGCCTCGCCTACGTCGCCGCCGCCACGACCAGCGCCACCAACATGGGCATTCTGGCCGCCATGGTGCCGCTATTGACCATCCTGCTCAGCGCCCTGGTGCTGCGCGAGCCGCCGACGCTCGGTGGCGTCGTGGGGGGCGTGATCGCGCTGACTGGCGTACTGTGGCTGCTGAGCCGGGGGAAGATCGCTGCGCTGGCCGAGCTCGAGGTCTCCCCTGGCGATGCCTTGATGGTGGTGGCGGCGACCTGCTATGCGCTCTACGGCGTCATGCTCAAGCGCTGGCCCATGGCACTGTCGCCCTGGGTCATGTTGTATGTCCAAGCGGTCTTCGCCACGGCGTTGCTGCTGCCAGGCTACCTGCTGGGACCGATGACGCCGGTCGGCGCCGACAACGTCGGGCTGATCCTCTATGCCGGCATCCCCGCCTCCATCATCACCACCTACTTCTGGATGCTGGCCATTGGCCGGATCGGTGCCAGCCGAGCCAGCATCTTCATCAACCTGATGCCATTGTTCAGCGCGATCATCGCCATGGCCTGGCTCGGCGAGCGTCTCTCGCTCTACCACCTGAGCGGCGGCGCTCTGGTGCTGACCGGTGTGCTGATGGGGCAACTGGTCACACGCCCGCTGCGAGCCCGTTGATATCCGCTGCGACCGGTCGTTCGCTGGCTCCGCCAGGCCCAGGCCGCGGCGCGGCCGAGGCCGACACCGGGCGCGAAAGGCCTGCCCTGTCGCCGGATGACCCTAAGCAGACTAAGCAGCGCCCCCCTCCCGGGTTTGCAAATACGGCACTGTTTGTATAACTTCGGTATAAGCACTGAGGGACAAACGCCTCAGCGCACCACGGCAATCCACTCGACGAGAGGTTCCACTATGAAACATATCGTCAAGGCTGCAGCACTGATGAGCGCCATGGCTCTGTTCTCGACCATGGCCCTGGCCGCTACGCAGGAAGAAGAGATGTCTCAGAACGGCGGTGTGGACTCCGCCAACGATGCCTCCGAAAAGCAGGAAAGCCACGCCGAAACGAGCGACGAAACCATCGTCAAGGATGGCGGCGTGGATTCCGCCAACAGCGCCGAGGAGGCCGACGACCACGCTGGAGACGAGGCACAGCCGCAAGGCGACGTTGCCGAGGACAGCGGCGTCGACTCCGCCAACGAGACCGGCAAGACCGAATAATCCGGTGGGCACGCGAGGAGGCTGGCACCGCCTCCTCGCTGCCGCGTACAGCGGACTCAGGCCCCGGTTCCAGGCCCCTTGAATGGGGCATCCCAAGACCCCGAAACAGCGGGGTTTTTTTACGTAACGTCGCGGCATCCGGCGGCGTATTCCAACGCTGCACCGGGGCCAGATGGCGCTATCCCATGGCGTCGACTGCATCCAACAGCGTGCCGGCTGCGTAACGAGAAAGGCCATGGGGGCACCGCAGAGCCCCCACCCAAGGCCCCTTCGTCCCAAACGACGCCACCAAGGAGTGAATCATGAAGAAACCCCTGTCTCTGCTCGTCCTGGCCAGCGCCCTGGCGCTAGGCACCAACCTGTCCCTCGCCGCTCACCACGGTGAAGAGGAAATGCCCCAACAGAGCGGTGTCGATAGCGCCAACGATGTCTCCGAGGCTCCGGATAACGGTGGTGCCCTCGCCGACGGCGACATCGTTACCGACAGCGGTGTCGACTCCGACGCCGACACGAGCAACGTTGCCGATGCCGATGCCGATGCCCGTCTCGATGACGACCCCATCGTCGAAGATAGCGGCGCCGATTCGGGCAACGATACCGAGTAAGCCTTCCCGACGCGTCCCACCGAAGAACCCCGGCCGACGCCGGGGTTCTTCGCGTCTGATGGCGACGACCTCGGCCCTACTTTGCATCACCGCCGAAACGGACTGTGCCGGCTCGGCCTTGACTCGAGCTTCGTGCTAGACTACCCGGTCCCCAATTGGAGGAAGACGCGACATGTCCCTCGATGATCTTCAGCTTAATCTTCGCAACCTGACGTCTGACGACTATCCCCAGCTCAAGCGGCTGATGGATCAGGTCTATCACGACATCGGCGGCGCCTGGCCGAAGCTCACCATCGACAAACTGGTCACCGAATTTCCCGATGGCCAGATCGTCATCGAGGACGACGGCCAGGTGATCGGTGTCGCCCTGACTGCCCTGGTCGACTACGACGAGTTCTCCAACCCCCATCGCTACGATGACCTGATCGGCAAGCGCGAGACGATCCAGAACGCCGCCAATGGCGATACCATGTACGGGATCGACGTCCTGATCGACCCGGCCTATCGCGGCTATCGCCTCGGCCGCCGTCTGTACGAGGCGCGCAAGGAGGTCTGCCGTCAGCTCAATCTGAAGGCGATCCTGGCCGGCGGCCGGATTCCGGAGTACCACCGTGTCTCCGACGAGATGTCGCCGAGCGACTATATCGAGAAGGTCGCCCGCCGCGAGCTCCACGATCCAATTCTGTCCTTCCAGCTGGCCAACGATTTCCAGGTCAAGCGCCTGCTGCGCAAGTACCTGCCGGAAGACGAGAAGTCCCAGGGCTACGCCACCTTGCTCGAATGGAACAATATTCTCTTCGAGCCGGCGGAGCGCATGCTCGAGAGCCGCCCGACCCAGGTGCGGGTCGGTGCCGTGCAGTGGCAAATGCGTGAGTTCGCCTCGGTGGAAGCGGTGCTGCAACAGGTCGAGTACTTCGTCGACGCACTGTCGGATTACCAGAGTGACTTCGCGGTCTTTCCGGAGCTGTTCAATGCGCCACTGATGGGCCTTCAAGATCGTGCCGCCCAGCAGGACCAGATGGCCGCGATCCGCTTTCTTGCCGGCTTCACCGAACGCTTCAAGTCCGAGATGTCGCGCATGGCGGTGGCATACAACATCAACATCATCGCCGGTTCGATGATCGAGGAGTGCGAGGACGGGCGTCTCTACAACGTCGCCTACCTGTGCCACCGCGACGGCAGCGTCGAGCGCCAGGCCAAGCTGCACATCACTCCGCAGGAGCGTCGCGACTGGGTGATCGAAGGCGGCGATGACCTGTGCGTGTTTGAAACCGACGCCGGGCGCATCGGCATCCTGATCTGCTATGACGTCGAGTTCCCCGAACTCGGCCGCCTACTCGCCGATCAGAACATGGACTTGCTGTTCGTGCCGTTCTGGACAGACACCAAGAACGGCTACCTGCGCGTCCGGCACTGCGCCCAGGCCCGGGCCATCGAAAACGAATGCTATGTCATCTTGTGCGGTAGCGTCGGCAACGTGCCCTCGATCGAGAACCTCGACATTCAGTACGCTCAATCCTCGGTCTTCTCACCGTCTGACTTTGCCTTTCCCCATGACGCCGTCATGGCCGAGACCACGCCCAATACCGAGATGGTCATGTTCTCGGACCTGGACCTGTCACGCCTGACCGTGGTGCGCAATGAAGGCTCGGTGACCAACCTCAAGGACCGGCGCAAGGATCTGTTCGATCTGCGCTTGCGTGACTGGTCGTGGAAGTCCGGCGCCCGCGACAACGACGATAGCTGAACGATGCTGTCACGTTGGCGCCGGTGGCGCGCCGAGCGTTTCAAGGCCCGCCACCCCTTTCCCGAACCGGACTGGCGTGAGGCGTGCTCACGCCTGCCACTGCTGGCAGCGCTACCGGCCGACCAGGCCGAGCGCCTGGGCAGCCGCGCCTGGCAGTTTGTGCATGACAAACGCCTGAGCCTGCATCCAGAGCTTGCCGGAGACCTGTTCGACGGCCCCGCGCGCCTCGCCATCGCGGCCCAGGCCTGTCTCCTGACCCTTGGCTGGAGTGACCGCGATCACCGCGATGCACTGGCCAATGTCCACGAGATCGTGATCCTGCCCGATGCCTTTCGCCGCGACGTCGAAGAAGTCGATGAGGCCGGCGTGGTGCATGCCTTCGCCGACGAACGCGCCGGCGAGACCTCCCACCAGGGCCCCGTCATCCTGGCCTACCCTGAGCTGATGCAAAGCGGCGGCTGCGACGGTTTCAATGTCGTGATCCACGAGTTCGCCCACAAGCTCGATATGGGCAACTCCCTCGACGCCGACGGCTTTCCACCACTGCCCGCGGACATGTCACCACACGACTGGTACCGCGAATTCATGGCCGTGTACAACGACCTCCACCAGCACCTGGCGGCCGGACAAGCGCCACCCATCGATGACTACGCCGCCAGCCATCCGGGAGAGTGCTTCGCCGTCTGCTGCGAAACCTTCTTCAGCGCACCCGACCGCCTGGCCTCTGCCTACCCTGGGCTCTATGCGCTACTGACGCGCTACTTCCGCCAACAGCCCGGACGTTGGCCGGGCCACGCCGACAGGTGCGCCCAGAACGCCGGTTCGGGGAGCCTTGCCCCAGGCGACGTCTCGGGAGATGACGGAGAGAGACCATGACGCGTCGCTGGCTGCTGCCGTTGATTGCGCTGCTGGTGCTGACGGGCTTCGGTCTGACCTGGCAATGGCTAGCGATGCACGACATCGTGACCGTGGACACCTTGATGCAAGTCGCCCGGGGCAGCGTCGGCTGGCGCGATACGCCCTGGGCCATCGTGGTGGTGGTCGCCGTCTACGCGGGACTCTCGTTGGTAATGTTTCCGCTGAGCCTGCTGGTGGCCGTGACCGGGCTGATCTTCGGTCCCTGGTGGGGCTTTGGCTATGCCTTGGCCGGAACCCTTGGCGCCTCGATGTTGACCTGGTGGGTCGGCCGGAAAATCGGCCGTGATGCCCTGTTGCGTTACGGCGGCCAACGCCTGAACGGGCTGTCGCGATACTTGTGCGGCCGCGGCGTGCGCACCATGGCATTGGTCAATCTGCTGCCGCTGGCGCCCTTCACCCTGACCAACATGATGGCCGGGGCCTTCCACCTGCCGTTTCGCGATTACATGATCGGCTCGACGCTGGGCATCGTGCCCGGGCTAGCCGGCGTCACGCTGCTCGGCAGCCAATTCGGACAGCTGCTCACCGCCGACAGCCGCACCGAGCTTGTGTACGCCGTCGTCGGCCTGCTGGTCGGTGTCGGCCTGCTCGTCGGCTTGAAGCGCTGGGCGGATCGACGCAGGACCGAGCGGCGCACCGGCGAGCGCTAAATCACCGCCGCAGCTTCGTCACCCCGGCGATATGCGGACCAATGACCCGAGCACCGACCCGAGTACCGACGCGAGTACCGACGCGAGTACCGACCCGACACGGTGGCGTGGTTCGCACCGGCGACTCACTCAGACGGCAACTTCGGCTCGCGCTCACTGTCCCCGCCCGGCCACCAGGAAGGCCGCTCCTCTCGCCATTCACCCTGAACCAGGTGGCGCAATAGCCGACCGCGATGGCGCAACATATGCCATTCGGCGCCGAGGCGGCTGCGGACTCTTTCCCAGCCGCCATCATCGGCATGGGTGAAAGGGCCGCCGCGGGCGATGGCAAGACGATACACCCTGAGACAGCGTTGGGCGCAGCGCGCCTCGTCATAGCTCGCCGCGGTGATCAGCGCTTCGCGCTCGAAGGCGGCACGCCGATCGGGATCCGCGCACTCCCCCAGCGCTGCGGCGAAGGCATCGCTATTCGCCTGTGACAAGAGCCGTCCATTGCGCCCATCGTCGACGACCTCACGCACCCCAGCGGCGTCGAGTGCGACCACCGGCAGCCCGGTCGCCATGGCCTCGGCGATCACCATGCCCTGGGTTTCGCTATGGGAGGCAAAGGCGAAGACATCCATGCTGTGGTAGGCGTCGATCAATGCCTGCCCCTGCAGGCGCCCGGTAAACACGACGCGGTCCGACACCGCGAGCCGCTCGGCGGTCTTCGCCATAGCGCTCCTCGCATCCCCCTCCCCCACCACCAGCCACCAGGCCCGGGGATGGCTCACCAAGGCGCCACACACCGCCGCGGCAAGGAACTCGAGATTCTTCTCCCGAGCCAGGCGCCCGACGTGACCAAACACCGTGGCCTCGGCCGGAATCTGCAGCATTCGGCGCCAGTGCTCGGGATCCCCCTGACGGAAGCGCTGCATCTCCACGCCACTCGGCACCACATTGATGTCCGGGTTCGCCGCCCGGCTGACCAGCAAATCGCGAATACTCTCGCTCGGCGCGATGACCTCATCGCACAACCAGGTGTATTGGGTCGCCAAGGCCACCGCAAACCGCTGCATGCGCGAGGAGTCACCGGGCACGTAATGGGTGTAGTGCTCATACAACGTGTGGTGGGTGAAGATCAGTGGCAGTCCGTAGGTCTCCGCGGCCCGCGCCGCGGTATCGCCGAGCAGAAAGGGATGGTGGGAGTGGACGATATCGGGCTCGAAGGCCTCGATGGCGTCGTACAACTGCCCCGGTATGGGCACCGGCAGCGAGAAGTCGCTGCCATTGAATTGCTGCAAGGCCACCACCCTGACCACATCCGCTTCGTGCTCGGGCTGGCCTTCGAGGCGCGGCGCCACCACCAGGACCCGGTGCCCGACGCGCTGCAACTGACACTTGAGGCGCTGCACCGACTCGCTCACCCCGCCGACGATGGGCAGGTAGGTGTTGGTGAACATCAGCACATTCACGGTGAGAACGGCCTCCTGGGCGGAATAAGGTGGGCGGTAGAATCGGTATCGAGCAGAACGCACGCGGAACGATCATGCCCACCGATACGTGAACATCGTCCTGAGCCGCCCCCAGCCTTGCACACACCGCCTTGACCTGTGTTCAGTATAGAGGGCCTGGGTCAGGCGGGCGCCGGCCACCCTTCGCCAGCGACTGGCGCGACGGTTGCGCGCCTAGATCCACACGCCGGGCCACGCGAAGGTCTACGAGTAAGGGCCGCACCAAGGGCGCACCGCACTGCCCCGCGAGGAGACAAGGCACCGCCACGTCGCGGCGGAGACCCTGGTCGCGCGGCACGATCATACACGCCGGCATCTGGGTCTCACACCCCGATACTTGAGCCTCACACCCCGGCTCTTGAGTCTCGCACCCGCACTTGAGTCTCACGCCCCGGCTCTTGGGTCTCACACTCCGATTTTTGAGTCTCACACCCCCGGTACCTGGGCATCAGGCCACCTCCACGGGCGCAGGAACTACCTGCCTACCCCACGGCGCCTGCACCGGCCGGCCCTGTCTGCCCCCGAAACCTCTGTAAACACTCGGCAGACGGCCCTTCGATACCCACGCGAGCCGAGAGTTCACCGGTCCCCCCGAGCAAGCGTCGATGAACCAGAGCGATCCCCGCGCCAACCGGCCGCCCCTGGCGTTCGGCCACTGCGTCACCGGCCTACTCGGGCAACGCCGGCACCCGCTCGGCCAGTTGCGCGACCAGCGCATCGACGAAGGCCCGCAACCTGGCCGGCACATGGCGACGCTGAGGATACACTGCATGGAAGTCGGCGCGGACGCCATGCCAGCCATCGAGCAGGGCCACCAGCTTTCCGGCGCCGATCTCCTCGTGCACATCCCACCACGAACGCAGCAGCACGCCGTGACCATCGAGCGCCAGACGCTTGACCACCTCCCCGTCGTTACTGCTCATGGGGCCGGCGACCTTGACCGCCTGCGCCTGGCCCCCGTGGCGGGCGACGAAGCGCCACTGGGTGAAGTCGCTGTCATTTTCACGCAACACCAGGCAGCGATGGCGCGCCAGATCCTGAGGCACTCGCGGCGCTGGGTAGCGCTCCAGATAGGCGGGGGCCGCACACAGAATGCGCCGGCTGACCAGCAGGCGTCGGGCCACCAGACGGGAGTCCGGGGGGTCGCCGACCCGGATGCCCAGATCGACGCCTTCGGCCAGCGGGGCCGGGAAGTTCGATAGCTCCAGCGTCGCGTCTATGCCCGGGTGCTGGGCGCAGAACGTCGACAGCAGCGGGGCAATATGGCGTCGCCCGAAGCCGAAGGTGGCGTTGATACGAAGCGGCCCCGCCAACGCCTCGCGGTCCCTGCCAAGGGTTTCCTCCAGCTCATCGAGCTCATCGAGCAAGGCGCCGCCTCGCGCCAGGTAGCGCTCTCCTTCCACGGTCAGGCTTAGACGACGCGTGGTTCGGGTAGCCAGCTCCACGCCTAGCCGAGCCTCGAGCTGCTTGAGGCGCTTGCTCACCGCCGACAGTGAGAGCCCCAGCTCCCGGGCGGTGGTCGTCAGATTGCCGGCTCGGGCCAGTTGGCGAAAGAACGCCAGATCATCGAGAGACGCCATCATTCTTTACTCAAATTCAATAATGAATTGAATCATATCCTGATTATCCTCCTGGCGTTAACTACTAGACTGGACGGGAGTCCATCACCCAAGAGGTTTCCCCATGGCCCATCGCATCGCCGTTCTCGCCGGTGACGGCATCGGCACCGAAGTCATGCCCGAAGGCGTTCGTGCCCTCGAGGCCGCCGCCAAACGCTTCGGCATCGAGCTTGAGCTCACGACTTTCGATTTCGCCTGCTGCGACTACTATCTGGAACACGGTCAGATGCTGCCGGATGACTGGTATCAGACTCTGGTCGGCTTCGATGCGATCTTCTACGGGGCCATCGGCTGGCCGGAGAAAGTACCGGACCATATCTCGCTGTGGGGGTCGCTGCTCAAGTTCCGCCGCGAATTCGACCAGTACGTGAACCTGCGCCCGTGCCGCCTGTTGCCCGGCATCAAGAGCCCACTGGCAGGCCGTGTACCCGGCGACATCGACTTCTACGTCGTACGCGAGAACACCGAGGGCGAGTACTCAAGCGTCGGCGGCACCATGTTCGAGGGTACCGAGCGTGAGGTGGTGATTCAGGAAACCGTCATGACGCGTCATGGCGTCGATCGGATACTGAAGTACGCCTTCGACCTGGCGCAGACGCGCCCGCGCAAGAAGCTGACGTCGGCGACCAAGTCCAACGGCATCGCCATCACCATGCCGTGGTGGGACAAGCGCGTGGCGGCCATGGCCGAGCGGTATCCCGATGTCGACGTCGACAAGTTCCACATCGACATCCTGACCGCCAACTTCGTCATGCATCCCGACTGGTTCGATGTGGTCGTCGCCAGCAACTTGTTCGGCGACATCCTTTCGGACCTTGGTCCGGCCTGCACCGGCACCATCGGCGTCGCCCCGTCGGCCAACATCAACCCGGAAGGCACCTTTCCGAGCCTGTTCGAGCCGGTCCATGGCAGTGCCCCGGACATCGCCGGCAAGGGCATCGCCAACCCCATCGGTCAGATCTGGTCCGGGGCCATGATGCTCGAGCACCTCGGCCACAAGGACGCCGGCGATGCCATCCTCGCCGCCATCGAATCGGTGCTCAGCGACGGTGACGCCAACGTGCTGACGCCGGATGTCGGCGGCCAGGGCTCCACCGCGAGCCTCGGCGCGACGGTCGCCGATCGCATCGCCCAGGGCTAGTCGACCCGCCGGCCTGGCGTCATCGATCCAGGCCGGCCATCAGCGCCGCCACAGCCCCTGAATTACCCTGACGCGGTCATCGGCGAGATTGGCCTTGAGGTTGCGGCCCATGGTCTTGAAGGCCTCGCCGAAGATCGCCTCCGGACCCGGCAAGCCTGCGCCAGAGCCAGTCGAGGCCGCCGGCCGGGCCACCGGATCGTCGCCTTCGCGGCGACCGTGGTGGGCGCGCCAGGCCAGGGCCTCGGCACTGACATCGCGCTGCTGTTGACCGCGGAAGCCCGCCGCCGCCAGCCGGTCCTGGAGCTGGTCCAGGCTGGCCAGGTGGCTGTGGGATTCGCCACTCGCCCAGGGCACCGGTAGCGCCAGCGGGGCCGGATTGCCACCGCTGACCACTTCATGCAACAGCAGCTTGCCGCCCGGCGCCAGCACCCGATGCCACTGTGCCATCACCCGCTCGGGCTCGGGCATGTTGAGCAGGGCGTGCTGACACCAGACGACGTCGACGCTACCGGACGCCAGCGGCAGGCACGCGGCATCGGCGCAGCCAAAGTGCGTCAGTCCACCGAGGCCACAGGCATCACTCAACCAGCGCGCCACGGCGATGAAATTGGCGGTAATGTCCACCCCGGTCACCGTACAGCCGAGTTCTGCGGCCAGCAGGCGACTGGCCCCGCCGGTACCGCACCCGACATCGAGCACCCGATCCCCCGGGGCGATGCCGCCCAACGCCATCAGTGCCAGGCTTGCGCCTCGCCCCCCTAAGTGCAGTTGATCGATACCCGCCATCTCGGCAGGCCCAAGATCGTCGGGATCACGTCCCGCCGCCCGATAGGCCGCCCTCAGGCGTGAACGTAACGGCTCGTCCTGGCGCCCGCCATAGTGATGGCTGACGGCAATACCCGCCCCGTTTCCCGCTGCGCTCTCGCTCATGGTTTTCCCTGTCGTCGCGGCAATGACGCCGAGGCTTTGCGACGGATGTGCCCTCGCCCTCGCCTCGATGTATAATTTACGTATATATTTTGTATAAAATATCTCATCCCTTCACGACTTCAGGAGTTCACATGGTTACGTCCCTGCGCGGGCTCGCCCTGGTCACCGCCCTGGCATCGCCACTCGCCCTCAGCGCCTGCACCGGCATTCCCGAGGGGACCCGGGCGATCACCGATTTCTCGGCGCCGGACTACCTCGGCCGCTGGTATGAGATCGCCCGCTTCGATCACAGTTTCGAAGAGGGCCTCGACTGTGTCACGGCCGACTATTCGACGCGCGAGGACGGCGGTCTTCGGGTCATCAACCGCGGGGTCAATCTCGCCGAAGGAAAACCCGATATCGCCGAGGGCAAGGCCTACCTGCTCGAGGAACCCAACGTCGGCCGGCTGAAAGTCAGCTTCTTCGGTCCCTTCTATTCAAGCTACAACATTCTGGCCCTCGATGACGACGACCAATGGTCCTTGGTCACCGGGCCGGATCGCGACTACCTGTGGATACTTGCGCGCACCCCAAGGCTCGATTCGGCGACCTATCGGTCGCTGGTAGAACGCCTCACCGCGCTCGACTACCCGACCGCCAACCTCATCGAGGTCGAACAGGGCGAGGCCTGCGAGCGCTATCGCCAAGAGCTCTAACGCCAAGAGCCCTAACGCCAAGGATAGCCAAGACCAGAGCAGCGTAGGCCAGTGCCGCCAGCTCCGGCCCGACTAGATAGAATGTATAACATACGAGATTGAGGATCCTACATATGCTGGGGAGTGGTACCGGCCACACCCGGTCCATTCTCAGCAAAGGATTCGCTCATGACACTTGGACGACGTCAATTTCTCGCCGCCTCGGCCGCCCTCGGCGCCGCGGTCACGGCCCCTTCCCTGCTGGCCGGAGGCCTGTCGGGCGCTCCGCCATCTCGCTATCCAGACACCGCCTGGCATTCGCTGGACGAGCGCTTCGACCGTTACGTGCTGTTCAATTCCCCGCTGGAGCGCCAGTGGAGCGGTGGCCTGTGGCTCGAAGGTCCGGCCTGGAATGCCATCGGACGCTATGCGGTGTTCAGCGACATTCCCCGCGCCCGTCAGATGCGCTGGGATGAGGCCAGCGGGCAGGTCAGCGTGCTACGCCACGAAGTCGGCCACTCCAACGGCAACACCTTCGACACCCAGGGGCGCCTGGTCGCCTGCGAGCACTCCCCGGCGCGTGTCGTGCGCTACGAGTGGGATGGCAGCCTCAGCGTGCTGGTCGACCAGTACAACGGCAAGCACCTCAACGCCCCCAATGACCTGGTGGCCCTCGACAGCGGCGGCATCATCTTTACCGACCCCGGCTACGGCGCCCACGTCGACTACGAAGGACATCGCCGCGAGCTGGAACTCGACACCGCCGTCTACTACTGGGAAGACGGCATGCAGGAGCCTCTGGTACTGACCACGGAACTGTTCAAACCCAACGGCATCGCCCTGGCGCCGGATGGCAAGAGCCTCTATGTGACGGATACCGCCCCGTCTCATCATCCCGACCAGCCCGCCACCATTACCCGTTTCACCCTGGCCGACGGGGGCAAGCGCCTCGATGCCATGCAGCGCCTGGTCGAAAGCGACAGCGAAGGGTACGACGGCATGACCGTCGATGTGGACGGCAACTTGTGGGTCGGCACGTCTGGCGGTGAAGGCGTCGATGGCGTCAGTGTCTTCGCCCCGGACGGCACCCTGATCGGGCGTATTCTGCTCCCCGAGGTCTGCGCTAACGTGTGCTTCGTCGGCGATGATCGCAACCGACTGCTGATGACGGCCAGCCAGTCGATCTACACCCTCTATACCGGCACCCGGGGTGCCTGAAGGCCACCGCGATCGAGGTGACCGGGGACCCGGGCGCCTTCCCCGTGCATGAACCGCCCCAGGTGGCTGTCAGCGTCCTTCAGCAGGCCAACGGCAAGGCGCCCCCGTGCCGTCAAGCACACGAGAGTGATAGTCATCCTCTTGACGTTCCGTCGGCGGCGCTGTGGCCGCCGGCTTTTCATTCTCGCACCGAGGTTTTTCACCTAACCGACCCGACGTCTTGCCTGCACCGATCGTGGCCGGGAAGGTGGCTTCCAGACTCTCGCCCCGCCCGACGAGTATCCCGTCGAGCCGAGCACCCGCCACAATAGTCGCCGGCCAGACATGGCCGGGACACGACAACATAGGCGCCTCAATGACAACTCTTTTCGCCCGCGCGGCACAGCGGGCCGCCTTGCCCCGTGCTGCCATTCGACGCTCCCCCGACAGCGGGGGCCGCCATGCTTGCTGACTGGCTGACGCAGAGCCTCGAGGCCGGCACGCCATCTGCCGCCAAAGAAGGCCGCCTTGCGGGCGGCCGCTATCGCATGGATGCCCCGGGCGTGCTGACCCTGGTGCCAGACCGGGTCGCCAAGGACGCCAGGGCCTGCGTGCTCTCCGTCGCCATTCACGGCAACGAGACCGCACCGGTCGAGCTGCTCGGAGAGAGCCTTGCAAGGCTCGAAGCCGGACTCATTCACCTCGGCGCGCCGGTATTGGTGATTCTCGGCAACCTGGAGGCGATTCGCCGCGGCAGCCGCTTCGTGACCACCAACCTGAATCGGCTGTTTCGTCGCGACCTCGACGCACAAGGACCGGAGCCCGACCGCGCCAGGGAACTGATGGCGGCGGTCGACGCTTTCTACGCCGAGCACGCTGGCAACCACCAAGGTGACGCCACGCTACCGCGCCTGCACTACGACCTGCACACGGCGATTCGTGACAGCCAGTTCGCCCGCTTCGTCGTCGACCCCTTCGCCGACACCGCCACCGACAGCGAGCAATGGGCGTGGCTGGCCGGGGCCGATATCCAGGCGGCACTGCAACAGCATCAGCACAGTTGGACGTTCTCCCACTACAGCAAGCACTACCACGGCGCCCAAGCGTTTACACTGGAGCTCGGCAAGGCGCTACCCTTCGGCCACAATGATCTGGCTCCCCTGGCGCCCATGGGCGCATTGCTCGATGCGTTGATGCAGGGACACCGCCCCGAGCGCGGCGCTATCAACGCGATGGCAGGGTTTCGCGTCGCGGTGGAAGTCTTCCGGCACAGCGACGATTTCAGCCTGTGCTTCCCCGACGATACCCCCAACTTCACCGAGTTTTCCCCGGGAGAGCTGGTCGCCACAGACGCCGTCGGCGGTGATACCCGCGTCGGCGACACTCCACTGCGCGTCGTCTTTCCCAACGCCCAGGTAGAACTGGGTGCCCGAGCCGCCCTATTGGTGCGCTCGGCTCGGCTCGCGCCCGACGACACCCACTGACGCTTCGTCAACCATCAAAAAAAGAACGTAAAAACAATAAACTGGAGAAAACATCATGAATAATCATCGCACTTCGTTAGACGAAGGTATAAAGCCTCTCGCCAAGACGGCGCCTGTTGTGCTTTCCCAAGCCTGTTAGAATCCCCCCCTTTTCGCGCCAGCCCGCGCCAAACGGCCTTCCCCTACCCCTGGAAGCGCCGACCTGATCTGGAGCCCGATTCATGGCTGATACACCGATTCCGCTGGAAGTGCGCAATATCACCAAGCGCTTCGGCGACACCGAAGTGCTCAAGGGCCTGTCTCTGCAGGCCCACAAGGGAGACGTCATTACCCTGATCGGCGCCTCCGGTTCTGGCAAGAGCACCTTCCTGCGCTGCATGAACCTGCTCGAGCAGCCCAACGAGGGCGAGCTGATCGTTCACGGCGAACCGATTCGCTTCAGGCAAACCAAGCACGGACGCGAGCCGGAGGACTGGAACCAGGTCGTCAAGATGCGCGCCAAGTTGTCCATGGTGTTTCAGAGCTTCAACCTGTGGGCCCACATGACCTTGCTCGAGAATGTCATCGAGGCGCCCGTCCACGTCCTCGGCAAGCCCAAGAAAGAGGCCATTGCCCACGCCGAGGCCCTACTCGAGCGAGTCGGCCTGGCCGAGCGCGCC
>Ga0114954_1000434_pt1 | contig 14230 bp, 14 predicted proteins | sample Porto_4metaG_FD_87299 | JGI IMG/M metagenome (GOLD analysis project Ga0114954, IMG submission 87299) | Marine algal microbial communities from Porto, Portugal - Porto_4 metaG | ecosystem: Host-associated > Algae > Red algae > Unclassified | place: Portugal: Porto | collected 2015-02-02
ACACCACGCTCGCCACCAGGACCGCCACCAGCACCAGCGGCACGGCAACTTTGCCGGCCCCGGCGGGCTTGAGCGGCGAACGCTTGAGGTAGGCGGTATCGTCGAGCAGGCTGCGCTGCAATTCACGCAGGTCCTCGTCGAAGCGCGCCGCGTCGATATCGCCGCGGGACTTGGCCGCCTCCAGAGAAGCGACCCGGCGCTGATAGATGGCGACGTTCTGCGCCTCGGCGTCGTCGTTTTCCTCGACCTGGCGTAGGGCGGCCTCGACCCGGGCGGCACGCCTCAAGGGCAGTATCAGCAGCCAGGCCGCGGGTAACAGCAACAGGGCAAAGGCAAGCCAGAGCAGGGTCATTCGGATCTCTCGCGGTTGATCAGCGCGTCGATGCGCGCCTGTTCCTCGGCGGACAGCCCGCCCACCTGGGCGCGCCGACGGGAGCGAATCAATAGCCACAGGCTCAGGGCACCGGCCAGCACCAGCGCACCTGGTAACCCCCAGAGCAGCACGGTGCGCCCTTCCAGGCGCGGATTGTAGAGCACATAGTCGCCGAAGCGCTGGACCATGAAATCGACGATTTCCTTGTCCGAACGACCGCCTTGAAGCTGCTCATAGACGCGCTCGCGCATGTCGGCGGCGATCGGCGAATTGGAGTCACCGATCGCCTGGTTCTCGCATTTCGGGCAGCGCAGCGTCGCCGTCAGGTCCTGATAGCGTCGCTCGGTGACGGGGTCGTTGAACGGACGAACCTCGATGGCCTCGGCCAGCGCCTGGGCGGTCACCCACAGCATCGCCACGGCCACGAGTGACGCAAGCAAGCCAGGTCTCAGCGCCATTTTTCTACCTCCGGCAGGATCACCTCGGTGACGTCTTCGGGCGTGATATAGCCGGTGTGGTGATAGCGAATCACCCCCTCGGCATCGACCAGGAAGGTCTCGGGCGCGCCATACACGCCGAGATCGAAGCCCAGGCTACCTTCCGGGTCGAACAGATTGAATTCAAAGGGATTACCGAACTGGCGCAGGAAGGAAAGTCCCTTGTCTCGCTGGTCCTTGTAGTCGACGCCGATCAGACGCACACCTTGATCGGCAAGGGACAGCAATTGCGGCATTTCCTGCTTGCAGGTGGGGCACCACTCGCCCCAGACGTTGACCAGGGTGACGTCCCCTAAGAGCACGCTTTCATCGACCTGCGCCTCGGGATCCGAGAGGGTCGACAGCGTAAACGATGGAAAGTCCCGGGCCATCAGCGCCGACTCGCGCTCGAACGGATTGATCGACAGTCCCTTGAACAGAAAGATGCCGAGCCCGATAAACAGTGCCAGCGGCACCAACAGCACCACACGACGATTCATGCTCGCGCCTCCTGAGTGCCCGCCGAACCGGTGGTGGCCCTCGTCCTGGCCTTGACCCGGCCGCGATAGCGCCGGTCGATCACCGCCGTCAGGCCGCCGGCGGCCATCAGCAAGGCGCCGAGCCATAGCCAGCGCACGAAGGGCTTGATCTGGATCCGTAGCGCCCAGCTACCGTCGCCCAGGTCCTCGCCCATGGCGACATAAAGATCATGCAACAGGCCAGGGCGCAGGGCGACCTGAGTCATCGGCATGCCCCGCGCCACATAGAGGCGTTTTTCCGGCGTCATCACAAAACTCGCCGTCGCTTGATCGGACCCGCCACGGCGCACCTCGATGGTCGCGGCATCGGACAGGTAATTGGGTCCCTGACGCTCGGCAAGTCCGGTCATGGTGAAGCCGATGCCGCCTACCTCGACGCTATCGCCCACCGCCATGCGCACGTTGCGCTCCACCGAGTAGTTCGAGACCAGCGCCACGCCGACGATGGTCACCGCGATCCCCAGATGCCCGAGCACCATGCCCCAGTAGGATGGCGTCAACTTCTTGAGCGCCGCCAGGCGCGAGGCGCCTCGCGAGGTCTTGACCCACAGGTCGCGCGCCAGAGATAGCACCAGCCATAGCGCGATGACCAGACCGAGTGACGCCTGCAGGTTCCACTCACCGGTATAGACCAGTGGCGCCAGGGCCCCGAGCACCAAGGCTCCCAGCCCACACAGCCACAGCCGCGAGACCAGTTCACGCCCGTCCATGCGCTTCCAGCGCGCCGAAGGGCCGAGCCCCATGAACAGGCAAAGCACCGCGGTAAGGGGGACGAACAGCGCGTTGAAGTACGGCGGGCCGACGCTGATCTTGCCCAGGCCCAGGGCATCCAGCAGCAGCGGATAGACCGTGCCGAGCAACACCGTGACGGTCATCACCACCAGCAGGATGTTGTTGACCAGCAGCAGCGCATCGCGTGATAGCCAGGTAAAGCCGCCGGGCTCGCTGACCCGCGGCGCACGCAGGGCAAACACCAACAGCGACAGACCCACGGTGATCCCCAGCAGCGCCAGGATGAACATCCCCCGGGAGGGGTCATTGGCGAAGGCATGGACCGAGGTCAGCACGCCCGAGCGCACCAGGAACGTGCCCAACAGCGACAGCGAGAAGGTGACGATGGCGAGCAACACCGTCCAGCTCTTGAAGGTGCCACGCTTCTCGGTCACCGCCAGGGAGTGAATCAACGCCGTGCCGGCCAGCCACGGCAGCAGCGACGCATTCTCGACCGGATCCCAGAACCACCAGCCGCCCCAGCCAAGCTCGTAGTAGGCCCACCAGCTGCCGAGGGCGATGCCCACGGTCAGGAAGGCCCAGGCGATATTGGTCCAGGGCCTGGCCCAACGGGTCCAGGCGGCGTCCAGGCGCCCCCCGAGCAACGCCGCGATGGCAAAGGCGAACACCACACTGAAGCCCACATATCCCATGTACAGCATCGGAGGATGGATGATCAGACCGATATCCTGCAGCAACGGATTCAGATCGGCACCGTCGGCGGGGATATTCGGCAGGCTACGCTCGAAGGGGTTGGAGGTGATCAACACGAAGGCCAGGAAGCCGACGCTGACCAGGCCCATGATGCCGAGCACCCGTGCCACCATGTCCTGGGGCAGACCTCGGGAGAAGCAGCCCACGGCGAAGGTCCAGGCGGCGAGAATCAGACTCCATAGCAGCACGGACCCTTCGTGGTTGCCCCACACGGCGCTGAACTTGTAGTACCAGGGCAGCAACGAATTGGCGTTATTGGCGACGTTGACGACGCTGAAGTCATCGAGCATGTAGCTCGCCGTCAAGCAGCCATAGGCAATCAGCAGAAACGCCATCTGGCCGGCGGCCATGGGCCGCGCATAGGCCATCCACAGCGGACGCCGCGTGGCGGCACCGGCCAGCGGCATCACCGCCTGCACCGAGGCCATCAGCAACGCGATGATCAGCGCATAGTGGCCGATTTCGGGAATCATCTGGATCAGCATGGTGTCACCTCGACCGAGAAGGGGCTCACGGGGCCCCGTCCGTCCCGGCATCCTTGTAATCGGCCGGCGAGTAGCCCGCCTCTTTCAACGCGTCGGCCACTTCCGGCGGCATGTAGTTCTCATCGTGCTTGGCCAGCACCTTGTCGGCACGAATCCAGCCATCCTCGGTCAACTGACCGACCACCACGACGCCCTGGCCCTCACGGAACAGGTCGGGCAGGATCCCGCTGTAGCGCACTTCCACGTCATCGACATAGTCGGTGACCACGAAGGACACATCCAGGCTGTCGCTGTCGCGCGCCACCGAGCCTTCCTTGACCATGCCTCCTGCGCGAAGCTGGCGCTCGACGGGGGCATCGCCGGCGGCGATCTGGACCGGGCTGAAGAACAGGTTGATGTTGCTGCGCAGGGCATAGAGCGTCAGCCCCACGGCCAGGCCGCACAAGGCGACCAGACCGAGCACCAGCAGTAGACGATTACGACGTTTAGCCCTCATGGCTAGCCTCCGAGGAAGTGGATGCGGCCACAGCATCGCGTCTGAGCCGTCGGCGCAAGGTGCGCCGCACCGCGCGGCTCTCGCCGCGAACCATCATCACGCACACCACCAGCAGCCCCAGGGTCACGCCCCAGGCGCTCCACACGTAGGGGCCGTGGCTACCCATGGCCATGAAGTCGGCCAGCGAATCGAAAGCCATCAGCGCGTTTCCTCGAACAGTTCCTGGACCCAGCGTTTGTTCGCCTCACGGCGCAGGATCTCACTGCGTGTGCGGGTCAGGGTAAAGGCGATAAAAAAGGCATAGAAACCCACTACCATGATCAGCAGCGGCAGCCACATTTCGGCCGGCATCGCCGGACGCTCGGTGAGGGTGAAGGTGGCGGACTGGTGCAGCGTGTACCACCAGTCCACCGAGTACTTGATGATCGGGATATTGATCAAGCCGACCATGGCCAGCACCGAGGCCGCCTTGGCCCCGCTATCACGCCGGGCGAAGGACGCACGCAGCAACATCACCCCGCCATACAGAAACAGCAGGATCAGCATCGACGTCAACCGCGCGTCCCATTGCCACCAGGTGCCCCAGGTCGGCTTGCCCCACACCGAGCCCGACAGCAGCGCGATAAAGGTCATGGCCGCGCCCAGCGGGGCCATCATCGCGCCTGCCATGTCGGCGACCTTGATCTTCCAGACCATGAACACGAACCCCGACACCGCCATGGCCATGAAGATCGACTGAGCCAGGAAGGCCGCCGGCACGTGGACGTAGATGATGCGAAAGCTGTTGCCCTGCTGGTAGTCCACCGGAGCGAAGGCCAGGCCCCATACGCTGCCGACGACGATCAGAATCGCCGCTGCCGCCCAGCACCAGGGCGAGAAACGGGCAGCGATGGCGTAAAACCAGCGCGGCGACCCGAGTTTATGAAAGAACGCCCACATCCGACATACCTCTGTTAACCGTGAAGACTGATGCGCAGCGATGCCGCGATGGCCAGCGGCGCCAGCATCAGCGCCACCGCCAGAAAAGCGCCGAGAATCGCCAGATGGGCGAGCCATGGCCCACCCACGATGGCCGCCTGAATAGCCCCGGTGCCGAAGATCAGCACCGGCATGAACAGCGGCAAGACCAGTAGTGACATCAGCATGCCGCCGCGAGCGAGCCCCACCGTCAAGGCCGCGCCGATGGCCCCCACGAGGCTGATGCAGGCGCTACCCAGAGCCAGTGACGCCATTAGCGTCAGGTAGCTGCCCTCGGGCAAGGCCAGCATCAGCCCCAGCAGCGGCGCCATCAGGGCCAGCGGAAGACCGGTGGTCAGCCAGTGAACGGCGACCTTGGCCAGCACCAGAAGCGCCAATGGCTGGGGAGCCAGCAGCAGTTGCTCGAGGGTGCCGTCATCGAAGTCGGCGCGAAACAGGCCGTCCAGCGACAGCAACGCAGAGAGCAACGCCGCGACCCACACCACGCCGGGAGCGATCATCGCCAGCCGCTCAGGCTCCGGCGAGATGCCGAGCGGGAACAGGGTGATGACCATGGCGAAGAACACCAGCGGCGTCAGCACATCGCCGAGGCGCCGCCCGACGCCAAGCAGGTCCCGGGCCAGCATCGCCGCCAGCGCCCGACCGAGGCCATCGCCGGACGACTCCCTGACCCCCAAGGAGGCCACGGCGTCCCGGGCCAGCCCCGCCTCCTCGGTCGCCAGCGCCTGCGTCGAGACGGACGTCGATGACGGGTCGGCAACCATCGTGCTCCGACGCCGGTTCACGCCGCCACCTCCGGGACGCCCACGTCCTCGCCCAGGCACAAGCGCCGGAGTCCGGGGATATCGGTCAACGGGTGGTGAGTGGTGACCAGCACCGCCCCACCCCGTCGAGCGTGGTCGGCCAGCTGAGCCTCGAGGGTCGCCACGCCGTCGACATCGATAGCGGTGAACGGCTCATCCAGCACCCACAGCGGCCGCGGCGTCAGCGACAGACGCGCCAAGGCCACACGCCGGCGCTGGCCGGCCGACAGTTGGGCGGTGGGAAGCTCCTCGAAGCCGGCCAGGCCGACCCGAGCCAGGGCCGCAAAACACGCATCGACGTCGACCGCATCGCCGCCCATGGCCTGATACCAACGCAGGTTCTCGAGCGCACTCAGATGGGCCTTGACCCCCGGGGAATGACCGAGATACAGCAGATTGGCGAACAGCTCTGCGCGAACCCGGGACAGCGGCCTGCCGCCCCACAACACTTCGCCTTCCACGTCGCCGATCTGACCACACAGGATCTTCAGAAGCGTGGTCTTGCCGCTGCCGTTGGGACCTTCCACCCGCAGCACTTCGCCGCCACGCAGTTCGAGCTCCAGACCGCGAAACAACCAGCGGCCATCGCGTTCGCAGGCCAGATTTCGGGCGTGTAGACAAAGGCTCAAGAGGCGCTCCACAGGCGGGTAAAATACGCACAAACTTTACACGGATTGCCATAGCGGAGCCAGCCGCCACGGGCGGCAAGGGGTCGCATGGGCATAGCAAAGAAGGAGCGCGTTGATCCATGACACTTGCGCGTTTGAAAGGCGCTGCTATTCTTTGCTCACTACTGTACGTATCGACAGGTTTTTGCCGCCAGCTTTGACCCGCAGGGGAGACCAAGCGCCATGACCAAGGCTACATTGCAGTTTCTGGAACGCCTGCCCAACGTGCCCATCGCCGAGAGCTGGGTCGCGATCGAAGGCGCGGGCATCAACGCGGAAGGCCGATCAGGCACCGGCGCCGAAGACGGGCTGTGCGACGGGCTGTGCGACGGGCTATGCGACGGGCTATGCCATGGTGACGTGGCGTCGCTGGTGGAGATTCCCTTGCTGGGCAAGGTGTCCGCCGGCATGCCCATCGAGGCCTTCGTCGACAACGCTTCCATCCATGTGCCGTCGCGCATGGTCAGACGCAATACCTATGCCCTTCAGGTGTGCGGCAACTCCATGATCGATTGCAATATCTTCGATGGCGATGTGATCATTATCGAGCGTCAGGAAAGCGCCGAGAATGGCGAAACCGCGGTCGTGATGATCAATGATCAGGAGGTCACCCTGAAAAAACTGTACATCGAGAAGAGCGGCGTGCGCCTGCAACCCGCCAACGAAAGCATGGCGCCGATCTACCTGAAGAACAGCGATATCCGGGTCCTCGGCCTGGTCATGGGCGTGGCCCGGCAGGCCGAGATGGCTGCCTGATGCGCTATCCGGTCCCTGCGCTGGACGCAGACGCCTGGTTCGAGGCCGAGATCGAGGTCGAGCGCAGCCGCTTCATCGCCTGGCTCGCTCATGCCCCCGACATCGCGGCCTTCGACGCCCTGCTGGCCGAGGCCCGACGCCGGCATCCCAATGCCAGCCATCATTGCAGTGCCTTTATTGCCGGCGCTCCCGGCGAGCAGACGGCGATTGGCTTCTCCGATGATGGCGAGCCCGGAGGCACCGCCGGACGCCCCATGTTCCAGGCGCTGACCGGCGACGGCATCGGCCAGGTCGGCGCCGTGGTGACGCGCTACTTCGGCGGCACCAAGCTCGGCACCGGAGGGCTCGCCAGGGCCTACGCCCAGGCCGTGATCGCCGCCCTCGGCGACGTCCCCCGACGCGAGGTCACCGAGCGCCACCGGGTCGGCATGAGCCTCGAGTTTGCCGGCGAAGCCGAGGCGCGTGACTGGTGCCAGCACCACGATGTGCTGATCGAGGGCGCCGACTACAGCGCCGACGGGGTGACGCTGACGCTGGGCTGGCCAAGCGACATGGCCGTCGATGTCAGCGAGCTCAGCTCCCGGCTGCGGGGACGCCTGAGCCTGGACGAACGCGACTAGCCTAGAGTCATCCGGCGGCCCTCACCGTTCAAGCTGGCCGTCGACGGCCGATGAAAAACATGGCACTGCGACTAGCCTGAGCGAGGCAATGCCCCTGACCATCGAGCGCCTCTGTCCATCGAGCGCCTCTGTCCATCGAGCGCGCAGGCCACCGCCCCCTGTTCGACACGCTCTAACGATCGCTGACGAGCCTTCGCGGACCCGCAGCAACCGGTGCCTGCGCTACCCCGGCTGGGTTCGCTGCTGGCGCTTGCCGCGTACCCTCTGGCACGGCCTCCGGTACGGTCTCGCTCGCCGCCTCGGTGCCGATGTAGCGAGCGCGTTTTTCCGGCTTGAGGCGTGCCACGTCCACCACCACCAGGCCATCGATGCAGTAGCCGAACCCGGTATCGACGCCGAAGGCCTTGAACGTCGTGCCACCGGGCTCGGTGACATCCACGTACTGCTTGTAGAGCGCCGGCACGCTGGCCCCCATGGCCTGAAGCGCGAGCTTCAAGCGCTGAAAATCGTCTCGTACATCCTCACCCCCGAACAGACGCTCCCCCTCGAGGCGCCCGGCCAGGCTGAGCTGACACGGAGCTTTCGGGCGAATGCCGCTGTCACCGTCGCCATGATAATGGCGGTAGTAGCCGACCAGCAGCTCCTTGGCCAGGGGCGGCATGTGATTGGGAATGGTCACCGGCCCGAACAGCCAGCGCACCTCGGGGTGGGCACGCAGATAGGCGCCGAGACCGACCCACAGGTAATCGAGGCTGCGTCGCCCCCAATAGCGTGGCTGGACGAAGCTGCGGCCTAGCTCAAGGCCCTGACGCCAGTGCTTCCAGGGAGCGTCATCGAGATGGAAGATCGTCGCACTGTAGAGCCCCGCCACCCCTCGCTCATCGAGAACCCGCCCCACCTCAGCGAGGCGATAGGCACCGGCGATCTCCAGATCCCTATCGTCCCACAGCACCAGATGCCGATAGGTCTCGTCATACTCATCGAGATCCCGCCGCTTGCCCGTGCCTTCGCCTACCCGCCGAAAGGCAATCTCGCGCAGGCGACCGATTTCGCGCATGACGGCGGAGTCCGGACGATACTCGAACAGCAGAATCTGCTTGCCGTCGGCCGTCGTACCGAGCCGTTCGGCACCGGCAAGCTCCTCGCGCAGGCGCTGGCGACTTTCGGGGTGGGCGATGCCGGCCTCGGCGACGAACACCCCCTTGCGACCACGCCCTAGACGATAGACATGCTTGCGCAGCAGTTTCAGCTTGGCCTGGGTGGATAGGTCATCGCGATCGAAACGTGCCAGCGGAATCTCGCCCCCCACCCGCAGCGCGATCTGGCGGCCGCGCTGACGGAACATCTCGCTTGGCAGCAACAGCGTGCCGAGGGCCTCTGAGAGCCACGCCAGGCTATAGAACAGCGACGAGTTGCGGCCACCGACATGGATCGGCACGATAGGCGAATTGGTGCGCCGGGCGGCATGCAGAAAACCCGACCGCCAGTCGCCATCACGGATCCCCGCAGGCCGCGCCCGGGACACTTCACCGGCGGGGAAGACGATGACCGCCTGCTCGTCGTCCAGGGCATCGACGATGCCCTGAAGGCTCTTGCGAAAGCCCTTGCGCGACAGGTTGTCCACCGGCAACAGCAACGGTGCCAGCGGCTCGACCTGGGTCAGCAGGTCATTGGCGATGATCTTCACGTCGGGGCGCACGTCCGCCACCATCCGCACCAGGGCCAGGCCGTCCAGCGCCCCGAGCGGATGATTGGCCACGATGACGACGCGCCCCGTCACCGGGATGTTGTCGCGCTCCCGGGACGACAGGGTATAGCCGACGCTTAAGCGCTCGAGGACCCGGTCGATGAACTCGAGCCCCCCCAGGCGCCGATGTCGCAGCACAAACTCGTTGATGTCCTGCTCGCACACCAGCCGCTTGAGTCCCGCCACCAGCAGGCGACGGCACCAGGACGGCCAGCGCTGGGTCCTCGGCGCCTTGGCCGTCAACGCCCCTTCGATGTCGATCATGGGTCTACCCCTTCGCTTGGCGATACGCTCAGACTAGGGGCGACAAGTGACAGTTGAGTGGCGGCCTTGCCGGCGCGTCGCCGCAAGATCCTCGGCGCGAGATCAGGCACAAACGACAACGGCGTCCCAAAGGGACGCCGTTGTGGCACGCGCTTCGCTGACAGCGTGTCGATGCACGGGGCGCGACGGCGCAAGAGCCGATCGCCGGCCTCTCCGGCCGAGCAGCTACCCCAGGTACTTGATCATCACGCCAGCCGCCACCGCCGAGCCGATGACGCCGGCCACATTGGGTCCCATGGCGTGCATCAGCAGGAAATTATGCGGATTGGACTCGAGCCCGACCTTGTTCGATACCCGGGCCGCCATGGGCACCGCCGAGACACCGGCGGAGCCGATCAACGGGTTGATCGGGTTCTTGCTGATCGCGTTGAGCAGCTTCGCCATCAGAATGCCGCAGGCGGTACCGATGGCGAAGGCGACCATGCCCAGGCCGAGGATGCCGAGGGTTTCCACCGCCAGGAAGCGATCGGCGACCAGCTTCGAGCCCACCGAGAGCCCGAGGAAGATGGTCACGATATTGATCAGCGCATTCTGCGAGGTGTCCGACAAGCGCTCGACCACGCCGCATTCGCGCATCAGGTTGCCGAAGCAGAACATGCCGAGCAGCGGCGCGGCATCGGGCAGAAACAGCACCACCAGGATCAATAGCGCCAGGGGGAAGACAATCTTCTCGAGCTTCGACACCGGTCGCAGCTGCGTCATGGCGATCTCGCGCTCTTTCTGCGAGGTCAGCGCACGCATGATCGGCGGCTGTATCAATGGCACCAACGCCATGTAGGAATACGAGGCCACCGCGATCGCACCCAGCAGCTCCGGGGCGAGAATGCTCGAGACGTAAATCGACGTCGGACCGTCGGCGCCACCGATGATACCGATGGCGGCGGCCTGGTTGAGACTGAAATCCATCCAGCCCATGGCCGTCATCCCTACCGCCCCGAGCAGGGTGGCGAAGATACCGAACTGCGCCGCCGCACCCAGGAACAGGGTCCGTGGGTTGGCCAACAGCGGGCCGAAATCGGTCATCGCCCCCACGCCCATGAAGATCACCAGGGGGGCGATACCGGAGGCGATCGCAACGCTGTAGAACTGATAGAGCATGCCATGGGCGAAGCCCGAATCCATGGCCACGTCATTGGCTGAGCGAATCAGCGCCGGTGAAACGTCGCCGTGCAGCATCTCGGAAAGCGCATGACGCCAGGCATCGATATCACCACCGGAAGGCAGCGCCAGCCCCAGGGTGTCGGCCATCTGCTGCAACAGCTCCGGGCGGCCGAGGTGGGCCGCCTGTTCGGCGGCCGACAGCGCCAACCCGGCCTCGGGGATGTTGGCCAGGATACCGCCGAAACCGATCGGCACCAGCAACAACGGCTCGAACTTCTTGGCGATGGCGAGCCACAGCAGCAGCAGCCCGACGACGAGCATGACGGCCTGACCGAGGCTCAGGTTATACAGCCCGGAGCCGTACCAGAGTGTGAGAATCTTCTCCATGATACGTCCTTAGAGCACGATCAGTGTGTCGCCAACGGACACACTGTCGCCTTCTGCTACCTTGACCTCGGAAACGGTGCCGCCCTGGGAGGCGCGGATCTCTGTCTCCATCTTCATGGCCTCGAGAATGACCACCACATCGCCTTCGGTAACGCTGTCGCCGGGCCTGACGTTGACCTTGAAGATATTGCCGGCCAGCGGGGCATCGATGCGTTCTCCGCTGGACGCGGCGGGGGCCGGCGCTGAACTCGCCTGCGTCGCTGCACCCTGCTGCTGAACTTCGGTGATATCACCGCCCTCGGCGACCTCGACCACGTAGGAGACGCCGTTGACCGTGATGGTATAGGTCTCGGGGCCGGCCGCTGTCGCCGTGTCGGCAGGTGCCGCGACCGTGGGGGCCGTTTCAGCGCTCGGGGCCGTTTCAGCGCTCGGGGCCGGCTCGAAGGCGTCCGGGTTATCGCGATTCTTCAAGAACTTGAGCCCGATCTGCGGGAACAGGGCGTAGGTCAGGACGTCGTCGATATGACGCTTTCCTTCGGCCAGGCGAATACCGTCGTCCTTGGCCTTGGCATCCAATTCCTCGGTCAGGCGCTCCACTTCCGGCGACAGGCGATTCGCGGGGCGCTCGGTGATCGGCTCACCACCGTCCAGTACGCGGGCCTGAAGCTCCTCGTTGAAGGCCGCAGGTGCCGCCCCGTACTCGCCCTTGAGCAGCGCCTGAACCTCCTTGGAGATCGACTTGTAGCGCTCGCCCATCATCACGTTCATCACCGCCTGGGTGCCGACGATCTGCGAGGTCGGTGTCACCAGCGGGATGTAGCCGAGGTCTTCACGCACCCGCGGAATCTCGGACAGCACGTCGTCAAGCTTGCCACCGGCGCCTTGCTCCTTGAGCTGGCCTTCCATATTGGTCAGCATGCCGCCGGGCACCTGGGCCACGAGAATGCGAGAGTCGATGCCCTTGAGCGAGCCCTCGAAGGCGGCGTACTTCTTGCGCACCTCGCGGAAATAGGCCGCGATGTCCTCCAGCCGCTCGAGATCGAGCCCGGTATCACGTTCGGTGCCCTTGAGCATCGCGACCAGCGACTCCGTGGGGCTATGGCCGTAGGTCATCGACATCGAGGAGATCGCGGTATCAACGTTGTCGACGCCCGCCTCGGCGGCCTTGAGCGCGGTGGCGGTGGACATGCCGGTGGTGGCATGACAGTGCAGGTGAATCGGCACGTCCAGCGCCGCCTTGAGCTTGGTCACGAGTTCGAAGGCATCATAGGGTGTCAGCAGGCCAGCCATGTCCTTGATCGCCAGGGAGTCGGCGCCCATGGCGGCGATCTGCTTGGCCAGGTCGACCCAGCTATCGAGCGTATGGACGGGGCTCTTGGTGTAGGAAATGGTACCCTGCGCATGTCCGTCGCTGGCCTTGACCGCTTTGATCGCACGCTCGAGGTTACGCGGATCATTCATCGCATCGAAGACGCGAAACACATCGACGCCATTGGTCTTGGCCCGCTCGACGAAACGATCGACCACGTCATCGGCGTAATGGCGATAGCCAAGCAGATTCTGCCCACGCAGCAGCATCTGCTGCGGGGTGTTGGGCATGGCCTCTTTCAACGCCCGTATCCGCTCCCACGGATCTTCGCCGAGATAGCGGATACAGGCGTCAAAGGTAGCGCCGCCCCAGGATTCCAGCGACCAGAACCCGATCTGATCGAGCTTCTCGGCGATGGGCAGCATGTCGTCGATGCGCAGGCGGGTGGCGAACAGCGACTGATGGGCGTCGCGGAGAACGACATCGGTGATGCCTAGCGGGCGTGCGGTTTCGCTCATTGTCGATTCCTTGTCATTGTGAGAGTCAGGGAAGGCTGCCGAACGGTCAGCGACGGTGGTTGTGGCGATAGCGATGCACCGCTGCGCCAAGCACCGCCATCAGCGTCTCGTCCTGGGCGGGACCGGCAGCGGGGCCACGGCGCGAAGCCGCGACGGGGGCCACCGGCTCGGGAAAGTAGCGGCCGATGATCCGTGACATCAGGGTCGTCGTGATCACCAGTACCGTAAGAAAAACAAACACGAAGCCCATACCGAGGGCCATCAGGCCGAGTCCTTCGTGGAGCAGTGAAGGTTCCTGCATACGAGCTTCTCCTTGTTATTACGCCGAATTCGATTCTATTTTGGCCAATCAAGCGGCATTCAGACGATTTTTGATGCTACAACCTGCCACACCCTCAGCCGATTGCAATGACGTTAAGGTATCAGTTTTGGTCGTAAAATTACTACATCAGCATATGCCAGACGAAGGTCGCATAGGACTCGCCCCCATGGAGGGCGTCATCGACGCTCACACCCGCGACCTGCTGACCCGACGCCCAGGCTTCGACTGGACCGTTACCGAGTTCGTCCGCGTGGTCGATGCCCGACTTCCGCCGCGCGTCTTTACCAAGCACTGCCCTGAGCTACTGCTGCCCGAAGTCGCCACCCCCAGTGGCGTCACCGTACACCTGCAGCTACTGGGATCCGACCTGGACGCCCTGGCCGCCAATGCACGCCAGGCCTTGAGGCTCGGCGCCCGCAGCCTGGACCTGAACTTCGGCTGCCCGGCCAAACTGGTCAACCGACACGACGGCGGTGCCTCCTTATTGCGCAACCCCACGCGCCTGTTCCGTGCCGTGGACGCCGTGCACCGCGCCGTGGGCGACGCCATTCCGGTCACCGCCAAGATTCGCCTGGGCTTCTCCGACCGGCGCCTGGCCCTGGCCTGCGCCCACGCGGCCGAAGACGGCGGTGCCACCCAGCTCGTCGTCCACGCCCGTACCCGAGACGAGGGCTACCGCCCGCCCGCTCACTGGGAATGGATCGGACGAATTCGCGCCCGACTATCCATACCGGTAGTGGCCAACGGCGACATCTGGACCCTCGAAGACTACTGGAAGGCCCGCACGCTATCCGGCTGCCGCGACGTGATGCTCGGCCGCGGCGCCCTCGCCGACCCCGGGCT
>Ga0114954_1000436_pt1 | contig 14205 bp, 11 predicted proteins | sample Porto_4metaG_FD_87299 | JGI IMG/M metagenome (GOLD analysis project Ga0114954, IMG submission 87299) | Marine algal microbial communities from Porto, Portugal - Porto_4 metaG | ecosystem: Host-associated > Algae > Red algae > Unclassified | place: Portugal: Porto | collected 2015-02-02
AAAAAAAAAAAAAAAAAAAAAAAAAAAAAAAAAAAAAAAAAAAAAAAAAAAAAAAAAAAAAAAAAAAAAAAAAAAAAAAAAAAAAAAAAAAAAAAAAAAAAAAAAAAAAAAAAAAAAATAAAAAAAAAAAAAAAAAAAAAAAAAAAAAAAAAAAAAAAAAAAAAAAAATAATAATAATTATATATCCTATACTGATATTTATAGGTTTTGTATCAGTTTATTTTTTATTAAGTTCAAAAGCGAAAGGAACCATTAATGAAGATCGAAATTCAGAAAAAGTTATAATCATAGATCCAGGACACGGAGGAAATGACCCTGGATCTATTGGACCAAATGGAACGAGAGAAAAAGATATAACTCTCAAAACAGCTAAAAACATTCAAAAAAAACTCAAGGAAAAAGGAATGACTGTAATTTTAACGCGTGAAGATGATACGTTTGTTCCATTAAAAAAACGCGTAGCTATTTCTCAAAATAAATCAGCTGACCTCTTTCTTAGTATTCATTATGATGGTTTCACAACAAATGATGTAAAAGGAGTAACAACCTACTATTATAAGGGATTAAAAGAAAAAGCATTGGCAGAAACGATACATGAACATTTATTCAAACATATACAGGCAAAAAATAGAGGTGTAAAATCTGGGAATTACCATGTATTAAGAGAAAATCAAAAACCATCACTTTTACTTGAGCTAGGTTATATTACAAACCCAGAAGATGAGAAACGAATGAATTCACAAAAATTCCAAGCAGATGTAGCCTCTGGAGTTGTTAGTGGTGTTATAGAGTATTTTAAAAAATAGTAGTCTAATTAAATCAGACTACTAAACTCAAAATATAATTTATATAATTAAAGATTTTAATGTTACTGAATAAATTTATACAGTAATAAATATATAACTAAAGGTTACTAGAAAGGACATACTAGAATGTTTACAAAAGGACTAAAAATAACGGTGATTATATCAATAGTTGCTTGTATCACATTAGGAATTTTTATGTTTCAATTCTTCACATCACCTGCCAAAGGGGTAATGAACCAAGAAAATACTGTTCAACTGGCAAGTGTACAAATAAAAGGGGAAATGAAAAAAACAGCACCAGATCAATACAATGGTCACGTTCGTAAAGTAGCATATTTAACATTTGATGATGGGCCAAGTCAATTTCAAAAAGAAATCTTAGATATTTTAAAGAGTAATAATATAAAAGGAACTTTCTTTATGATTGGTGGAAATATCCCAGTTCATAAAGAAAGTGTAAAACGCTTAGTAAATGAAGGGCACTATCCAGGTGTTCATAGTATGACACACAACTTTAAAAAGCTATATACCCAAGGCGAATTTGTTGAAGAGATGCAACAAGCGCAAAATATCATGAAAGAAGTAACTGGAATTCATCCAAGTCTTGTTCGTTGTCCATATGGGAGTATGCCCGGACTTAAACAGGAATTACGGGATAAAATGGTAAATGTCGGCATGAAAGAGTGGGATTGGACCATAGATTCTTTAGATTGGCAGTTCCCAGGAAATCCAGATGCTGTTGTTCAAAAAACGATTTCTCAGGTTCGTGAAAATCGCGAAGTCATTTTAATGCATGAAAAATCACAGACAGTGCAGGCATTACAAAGAATTATTGATGACCTTCGTAATAAAGGTTATGAATTTGAAGTGTATGATGAAGCATCTCATTTCCCATTAAATTTTTGGAAAGATAATCGCATCTAATTAGGAGGAATTGCAGATGTTATATAGAAAGCTGGCATTTATAACAGTCTTATCAGTAACCTTGTTGTCAGGGTGTTTAGGACAAATACCCGAAGAAAAATTATATGTAGCATTTGAAAGTGCTACAAAACAAGAAAAGACAATGTTTGAAGATACGAAAAAGTTAGCAGAATTAGAAAAGCAAGGACAAGAGTTATATACGCAAATTACAATTGAAGGAAAAGAGAACAATCAAGTAGTGAAAGAAAAGTTAGATCAAGCTATAGCAAACATAAATGATCGTAAAAAAGTATTAGAGAAAGAGAAAGCTACCTTAGAAAATGCACAAAATGAAGTGAAGTCTGTTGATAAATATATAAAGAAATTAGAAGATAAGAAATTACAAGAACAGGCTGAAAAAGTTCAGGATATGTATAAAAATCGTGCTGAATCTTTCAATAAATTGCATGATGACTATAAAAAATCATTACAATTAGAACAAGAACTGTATAAAATGCTACAAGCGAAAGATGAAAAACTAAAATCAATTAATGAGAAAGTAAAAATGCTCAATCAGTCTTATGAACAAATTCTTTCAAATAAGGATAGATTTAATAAATACACGAATGAGTATAACCAGAAGAAATTAGCCTTTTATAAGCAAGCAAATATTAAAATTAAAGAAGTTAAAAAATAAACCGATTGTAAAAAACAAAGTATATTTCTTTAAGAACTTTTTATAATTTAAACACAAAAGCCAAATCGCTCTTTTTAATCAAGAACGATTTGGCTTTTGTGCTCGATAGTCATTTTAATTAAATTCAGGATATGAAGTATTAGAAGCGATAGATGAGAAAGAAACATTGTCCTTATATGAAGAAATCAAACTTTATTTATTTTTGATACAGTGTTACCCAAAACATTTGGTTAGTATGTTTATCGTCGAATTCGTAAGATGCCAAATGTCCCTATCATAACGCTGAAGGCCCGCATTGATGAAGATGATACGTTACTTGGATTTGAGTTATGAGCAATTGTTTACACAGCAAAACCTTATATTCCTCCATTCTTACTAGTAAGAACAAATCAACTGTTCCATAGTCGTATTGTTAAAAAAGAATTATTCAATTATATATTATCTAGTACTGGTATTCATGTACACCTCCTATTATCTATAGCCATAATAGAAGGAAAAGACATTAACTTGACTCATACTAAATTAGAAGTAATACATAATTAATACCAAATTAAAGTATATGCATTATGAGAATGCAATTAATTACAAAAAATAGGATATGAATTTATTAGTGATGATTGTATAGTAATTGGCGAAATAGATAGAGCAATTAATCTGAGAGTATTAAAACTAACGTTCGAACAAATTGTAAATTGGAGGATAAAGTATGAAAACAGGTATTGTATTAAAATTATTTATGTTAACAACACTGCTATGTATGTTGATCTTGGCAACCATTTTTGTTGGACAAACAATATTCTTTAAACAATTTTATGCGAATAAAAAAGTGGAGGATATCAAAACAAACATGAGATCTTTTGAAACAGATTATTTAAATAGTAACGGAAATTCACAAACCATTCAAAAATTAGAACAAGATTTTTATCGAGAACACAATACATGGATTACAACATTAGATAGTAATGGAATTTTAAAGAATGTAAATGATTTTTATATAGAAGTAAAACTAGATCAGTCTAAAAATAAAGAAACTCAATTCGCAAATGCTACAATTACCATACCACTGTATAATTTTAAGGTTGCGGACAATCATTCGAGGAATATTTCAAATGAAATATTCCCTTTAGGAGAAACAGTTACTTTGACTGGTATAGAAAAAAATGCTACTTTCATTCCTTATTCTGTATTCTTCAAAACAGCAACTCCAAATTTGATAAATACAACAATAGAAAAAAAAATAAATGAACTTGGAGAAAAACTTAAAAATAAATATAAACCTAAAGATCCCTCTAAAAAAGAAGGTTATTCTGAATATAAAATAGCATATGACAAAGAAATACCTGAAAAATATCTAGAAGGGAAAATTACAAAGGTTCAACTTGTAGGTGAGAAGGAACAATCGAACTTTATTTATACAAATAACTTGTTTATGGAAAGGATACAAGAGTTTCAGGCAGACTTATTGCTAAATGAAAAGAATACTAACTATGATTCATTACAAGAAATCGATTATGAGCAGAATGATATTAAATATAAGCTCATAATAAAACCGATAAAGGATAAAAGCGGTATAATAACATACATTTTCTCAATGACTTCGTTGCAGCCAGTTGATGAAGCTGTACAAATGATACAAGAGTATTATGTCTATATTGTTATGTTTGTATTGCTTCTTATCTTTCTAGCTTCTTTTTACTATTCAAAAAAGATTGCAAGGCCCTTGTTACAAATAAACAAGACAACCAAGAAAATTGCAAACTTAGATTTCTCAGAGAGGGTTCCAGTCATGTCAAAAGATGAAATTGGTGATTTATCTCAAAATATTAATGTACTCTCAAATACATTACATTCACATATTGAGCAGCTACAGCAAGATATAGAAAAAGAAAAGCAATTAGAACATACAAGAAAAGAATTTATTTCAGGAGTATCACATGAATTAAAGACACCTCTAAGTATTATGAAAAGTTGTATTTCTATCTTAAAAGATGGTGTTGCAAATCATAAGAAAGAGTATTACTTTAAGGCAATGGAAAAAGAAGTGGATAAGATGGATATGTTAATTGTAGATATGCTTGAGTTAGCAAAATTTGAATCTGGTACGTATAAAATGCAGATGGATGTTTTTTATATTGACAAAGCCATTCAGCATATATGTGAACAATTATATTTGGAGATAACAAAAAAGCAATTACATGTTCATACACATCTTGCTGCAATTGAGGTCATTGCCAATCACCATCGTATGGAACAAGTACTCACAAACTTTATCACAAATGCTATTCGTTATACGCCAGAAAAAGAAGATATTATTATTTCTACAATAGATGAGCCAAGTCGTATAAAAGTATGCATCGAAAATAAAGGCGCCCATATTGAAGAAGATCAATTAGATAAAATTTGGGATCGTTTTTACCGAATAGATTCGTCTCGTCAGCGTTCCGAAGGCGGAACAGGACTTGGGCTAGCCATTTCTAAAAACATTTTAGAACTTCATGGATCAGAATATGGGGTACAGAATACAGTAGATGGCGTGTTGTTTTATTTCTATTTACAGAAAAAAGTGTAGAACTTCTGTTCTACACTTTTTCATTTATTTTGATAGTATCTGTTCCTTTTCCTTAGCAAAACGAGAATAGGTTCATTTGTGTCTAAACGTACAAAACCCTTGAAATGATAGGTAGGTTCTGGTGCAAACAGATACTATTTTATTTAATACGGCGTTGTGTTTCAGCATCAAAGAAATGTACTTTGTCCATGTTAAATACAAGTTGCATAGCTTCACCTGTTTGATAATCATTACGTGTATCTAAACGTGCAATAAAGGATTGATTGTGTAACGTAGCATAAATCATTGATTCAGCTCCAAGTAATTCGGCAACTTCAATTTTGATATTTATAATATTATCAGGTAAAGTTTCTAACATACTTGGACTATCATTTATATGTTCCGGGCGAATACCAAGAATTATGTTTTTATTTTCATAGCCTTTTTCACGTAGTACTTCTAATTTTTTTTCTGGAATGCTTAGTTTGATATGACCTAAAACAAACTGTCCATTTTCCACTTTCCCCGTAAAGAAATTCATGGCTGGTGAACCAATAAAGCCACCAACAAATACGTTTTCGGGATATTCATAGACTTCTTTTGGTGTACCAACTTGCTGTATTCGTCCGTCTTTCATAACTACAAGGCGCGTTGCCATTGTCATTGCTTCTGTTTGATCATGCGTAACATAAATGGTTGTTGTTTGTAAGCGATGATGTAGTTTAGAGATTTCAGAACGCATGGTAACACGTAGTTTGGCATCTAGATTTGATAATGGCTCATCCATTAAGAATACTTTTGCATCACGCACAATGGCACGCCCTAAAGCAACACGCTGCCTTTGACCACCGGATAATGCGTTAGGTTTCCGTTTTAAAAATTCTACTAATCCAAGAATTTTTGCTGCGTCTTGAACACGACGCTCAATTTCATCTTTTGGTAACTTACGAATTTTTAAGCCGAATGCCATATTATCAAACACGGTCATATGGGGATAGAGGGCATAATTTTGGAAGACCATTGCGATATCACGATCCTTCGGTGGTATGTCATTCACATATTTTTCATCAATGTATAAATCTCCTTGTGAAATATCCTCTAACCCAGCAATCATACGTAAAGTGGTCGACTTGCCACATCCAGAAGGACCAACAAACACTATAAATTCTTTATCTTGAATATGAAGATTAAAATCCTCCACCGCTGGCACATTATTGTCATATATTTTATAAATATTTTTTAATACTACCTCTGTCATGTTTTTACCTCCTGTAATAAAAAAGTTATATATGCTTTTATCATTTTTGTTTTCCTTTAACTTTTAAAGATGTAGTATGAATTCAAAATTTACGTACTCTTGTTGAATCTCACAAGCTTTTGCTCTTCTATCCAAACGAACAATAATACTTCGAAAACTCTATTGAATAGATTTAGGGGACCAGTCTGTATTTCAAGCCATGAGAGAAGTATAGGAAAACGGAATGTTTCCTTAGCCTCAAGAAGTAAAATAAGAGAAACTGCCGCCCAATTTTGTGCAGTTTCTCTTATTTATCGTGGATTTCTATAAAACAATAGCCCTATTGTCACCATATATGACATGGTTCATAGAGTATGTCATCTTAATGAGTAGCTGAATAGTTATATATCTTTTTTGTTAGCTTCATCCTGAGAAATCATGTCCATAGAAAATGTTATAAAACGAGAAACTTGTACTGAATTCACTTCTTTCCCCGACTTCTCAATAGCTTGATATCGAACCAAATATATGTCCTTTTCTTCAAAAGTAGGTTTAATAAGGAAAGTTTCATTTAGGATTTTAACTTGATAAAAATCCCTCTTCAGTAGATCTTTTGCACTTGAATCTGGTTTGATTACTTCTTTTTTTATGTCTAGTCCTTTTTTTTGCGCCATAGCTTGGTTCCATACCGTTAACTCAGGTTCCGCAACCTCATCTAGATACGCTAGGATTTCTTCATCACTAATTTCTTGTTTTTTTGCTACTTTATTTTTTAGCTTTTCTGGTACAGTTGTTTTCACATTTTTTCTAAATTCAGGAACTTTCTTTTTAAGATTTTCATAGTGATCATCAATTTCTTTTGCTTCTTTTTTGAACTCTTCAAGAGTATAAAAACCCTTATTTCCTACAAATATTCCTTTAAATAGAACCTCTTTACTATCGGGTTTCAGATAAAACTCCCAACCTCCTAATACCTTTCCTTGAAAATGCACTTTATAATGTTCTTTCTCATCTTTATTCGTTGAATTTGGATTCGGTTTTGTAACTTCTGCTGTTAATGAAACCGTGTATTCTTTGTCTTTTTGATAATATGATTTTATCTCAGGAACCGTATTAAACAATACATCAACAATTTCTTGATCTTCTTTTGAAAGTGTATCTTCTATAGAAAGTTTAGTTTCCTCAACAGATGCTTCTTTAGAAGTTGATTCCATTTTTGCTGCACTCTTATTTTGATCAACAGTTTTCACTGGACTCTCATCACTGTTGTTACTACATGCCACCATACCAGTTAGCAATATGCTACTACATAACATCAAGATCATTTTATTCTTCTTCAATTCCATTCCTCACTTTGCTAGTTATTTTTATTTTTCTTTAATTGCTACTACCTGTCACGAAATAAATACAACTTATTCGTTGATATATGTCGTCACTCGATTTTGGATCAGCGCTGCTACATCCTTAGCTGATTTTTGGCCACTAAAGTAAGACTTGGACTCTTCAGCAATAATGGATTCAATTTTAGTACTTTGTGGGCTCTGGACGCTTATTTCAGCAACCATTTTCTCTAATCCTTGTATATCGCTCTCAGTAACGTTTATCAGAGTACCATCTGGGCCCTCAATTCCCTTTTTTTCCTTCAGTGTTTTGATTTGTTGTTCATATACAGCTTTATTAATTGGAAATCCATTCCCTTTACTTTGAACCTCATCAGACATTAAAAACTTAAGAAAATTCCATGCTTCCTTTTTAACCGGAGATTTCTCATTTATACCTACTGTTGTGTTCGGTGTAAAAGCAACTCCCTTTTTTTGTCCAGCTAAATGTGGTTTTTGATATATTTTCGTCCCTGTTATACCCAATACAGCTCCCGTACTGAAATAGTCTTCTATCGACATAATCATGGGTAGACGGACAAAATATGCTTCTCCTAAATTCACTTCATCTGCAGTGGCTAATTTCTCGTCATACATCTTCTTTACGTCTTCCAGCATCTGTACAAATAAATCAGACTGGAACTTTGCTTTTCCACTTGCTTTATCTACTAGCTCATTGTAATGATCTTGCACTAGAAATTGCAGCATTTGTTCCGGAGGAGTATTTCCAATAACATGTGTATGTGTTCCTTTGCTTGCTAGTTCTTTTCCAATGCTTGTGAACTCACTCCAAGTCCACTCTTTGTCATTCACTTTTACTCCAGATTGTTGTATCGCTTTATCATCCCCAAGCAGTCCACTCAACCAAAAATATAATGGAATACCATAAAGTTTTTCATTGGTTTTCGAATTATCTAAGACTTTATCAAAATATTGATTTTCATCAAAAGATTTATCCTGTTCAATCATTTCACTTAGATCTGTAAGCAAGCCTTTCTTCCCATACTTGTCCGCAGGTAAACCGTCTAGTACAATTACATCAGATCCTCTACCGGCTAAAAATTCTGTATTAACCTTACTAATGATTTTCTCAGCAGAGGTCTCGTCTTTCTGTGATCCTTCTGTCTTTGATCCTCCTGTCTTTGATTCATTCTCCGGAAAAGCCCCTTTGATCTGGATATCAATTTTAGGATTCTTTTGCTCATATAGTTTCTCTGCCTGTTTTAGGGACTCAGTAGAACCTAAAGTTGACACTTCAACTATCGTTTTTCCATCTTTTGTTTTTCTTTCACCTTTGCTATCACTATTTCCGCAACCTGCCACAGAGATAAGTGATAAACTTGCTGCTAACATCATACAAACCTTTTTCATTTTAGATTCTCTCCTTATTTCTTGTTATTTTACTTTTACTCGTTCTCCTCTTTGCAAAGGTTCACTGCTTTTTGAAACAATTTGATCTTTCTCAACTACTCCTTCCAGTACCAATGTTTCTTGCCCATTAGATTCCCCAACAGTAATACGAGACTCCTTTATATAAAAGGCATTACCTAAAGGTCCTTTTTTTTCTTCTATTGTATAGACAAATGGCCCCGTTGGCCCCTTCTCAATGACCCTACTTGGTATAAGCACGCCTTTAGCTAATTTTTTAGTCAGTTTAATCTCCACCAGCTCCCCTTTTTTAAGTTCTTCTCCATGTACATTTACAAGAAGGCGTTTCTGTTGTTGTGGATTTGCTGGTGTTTGTTCCCCTTTCTGTTCACCTTGCTTGTTACCTTGTTCCTCCGGTCTCTGATTTTCATTACTTTCTATATTTTTAATCTCTATAAGTTCACCTTCCAAAGATTTAGCATTTGCTTTCATCTCTATCTTTTCTCCGACCTTCAAGTGCATGGCTAAATCAGATGGTACTTGTAACTCAACTTTAAAGCCTGTACTCTCATTAGAAAGAATCACATCTCCTTCATCTTTCACAGAAGGTTGGTCTTTCTTTGCATTTATTTTTGTAACAACTCCATCAAAGGGAGCAATCAGTTTTTTATTCATTTCTAATTCTTCTTTTAAATTTTTAATTTTTCTTTCTTGCGTACTAATCTCAATTTTCTTGCTCTCCACAGTGGTTTTGAGAGCCTGTATACTTGTCTCACTTACCCCAACATTTGGTTGATCATTTACTTTGTTTTCTTGTTGATTATTTGGTTGATCATTTGCTTTGTTTTCTTGTTGATTACTTGGTTGGCTATTTGCTTTGTTTTCCTGTTGACTTTTTTTCGCTGCATTATAATTCGCTTGAGCGTCATTCAGTGCTAACTTACTAATTTGAAGAGTTGCTTCTGCATCAAGAATATCTTGTTCCTTTTGTTTACTATCGTATGTCACTAATAAGTGATTTTTTTTAACAAGGTCTCCCTCCTTTACATGCACTTCCTTCACTTTTGCCTCTAAGCTGCTACTAGCACTTAACTTTGCTTCTTCCTGTGGCTGTAACTCGCCGCTACCTGTAAATGTTTGTGTAAGCTGGTCATTTCTTGGCTTTTCTGTAGTGACCTTTGGCAAATCCCAATTCGCTAGCGTATTGCTAAAGAGTGTAAGGATAATTAAAAGCCCTATAAATACACTGGAAATGATTTTAATATTTCGTTTTTTTCTTGTAATGCCTTGTTCAGTTCTATGATCCATTGTGTTCCCTCCTAAAATCTTTCCGAAGGAAAGTTTACATTGTAAGTCCTCATTATTCCTTCACACCTGATAACTGAATTCCCTTAATAAAATAGGACTGCGCATATAAAAATAAAAGTACCATTGGAGTCATATACAGGATAGAAGCAGAAAATCCAACCCCTCGTGCCTCTGTGTTAATTTTTGATAAATAGAGCGATAATGGATGTTTGGCTTCATCATTTAGAAAAATAAGTGGCTGTTCGACCATATTCCAATAATCTGCAAATAATAAGACAATAAGAGCTGCAATTCCAGGACGAATAAGAGGAAGAATAATCTTAAAAAAGATTGTAATATGGCCGGCTCCATCCATCTTAGCTGCCTCTATATACGCATCAGGAATATGCAACATGAACTGCCGGAGCATAAATACACCGAATGCTCCAAAGATTCCTGGAAGAATAATAGACGCCATACTATTCAAGATTCCCAGTTTATCCGCCATGATATAATTCGGTACTAACGTAACCTGAAATGGCATGAGCATTGTCAACAGATAAACGATAAACAACTTGTCCCTTCCTCGAAATTGAATCTTAGCAAAGACATAGGCTGCAAACGCCGCAACGATTACTTGGCCTACTATTATTGGCACAACCATGAATGCTGAATTCCAAAACATTTTTAAGAATGTTGGATTTTTCACTAATACCGTTCCATACTGTTCAAATGACACTAAATCTGGGATTAATTTCAAATTAATAAAGGGTGTATCCTTTTCCACTTTTCCAATAGAATCATAATTGTAATTAATCTCAGACTCAGTCATGAATGAATTAGTCAAGGTAAATACGATTGGAAATAGCATCATGATCGCTAATATAGTTAAAAATAAGGTTAACATCCATCTACGAAACACATTTTCTTTTTTCATCTGCTTTTCCCACCTAATTCATAAACTTTCGAAAACGACGTTCTATTGCAAACAATACGAATACAATGATAGAAATAACCGCCACCATCAACGTGGCAGCCGCTGTTAACTTTTGAATATCAAGCGACACGAACATATTGTTCATATAATGCTGCATCATATACAAACTGTCATGTGGATAACTTCCTGCAATCAGGTATGTTTCCCGAAAGACTTTAAATGAATTAATAATCGACATTAATATGACAAAGAACATTGTTGGTGTTAAATAAATGAGTGTAATATTTAAAAATGTATGCATACGACCTGCACCTTCAATTTCTGCAGTTTCGTAATACTCTTTTGGGATATTTTGTAAGGCTGCCAAGAATAAAATAATGTTGTATCCGACATTTTTCCATAGATACACGATTGACAAGACAATAATTGCCCAATTTGATTTCATCCAATCAATTCGTTCAAATCCCATATTGTGCATCCATACGTTAAACGTACCGTTCCAATCGAATAAAATTTGCCATAGCATGACAATGGAAGCCACAGGAACGACAAGTGGTAATACAAACGCGCTTCGTAACCAATTTTGAATATATATATTTTGATTCAAACAAAGTGCCAGTAATAAGGAGATAATGATGATGAGCGGTACACTTACCGCGGTAAACCAAAACGTATTTGTTGCTGCTTTGAGAAAAGAAGCACTACCCAACAGTTCTTTATAATTGGCTAAACCGACAAAAGAACCATCAGTAGTGCCATCCATTAACGAATAAATCATTCCCATTACAAATGGAATTAGATAAAAAATCGAAAAACCAATTGCACTTGGTAGAAGAAAAAATAATGCTATACTTGTATCCTTTTGCATAAAATCCCGAAATTTAATTGGGGATTTTTTTTTATTTTGAAGTTTGTTCAATGATCGATGGCCGCGATCCAAAAAAACATTCTGAATATACGATCGATTTTTTTTTATTTTCATTCGTGGATCCCTCTTTTTTTGAGTCTATTTTCATAAATACATCTTACAATTATGTATTCTAATGGAAACAGATGCAGATGAAATGCAGATACAATAAAGAAATGAAGGATTTTAGTTGCGGTGTATATAACGGGATGAAAAGTGAATGTCTCCCTACCCTGCCTGGAATTAGATTGTAAAATCAAAAAGATAATTGTTAAGTTTTATCAACTTTAAATAGAATAAGTGGTTCTGTTGCAAAGTTTTCGAAACTCAAGTACACTTCGGAAAAAGCTGAACGGGAGCGTAACAAATGGAATATTTTAAAAGAAAACAGTTCAAAAAAGATATTATACTAGTAGCCGTTAGCTATTAGTGTCGTTTTTCTTTAAGCTATCGAGATGTCTCTGAAATTTTGAAAGAACGTGGTGTTTCGGTTCACCTAACAACCATCATGCGATGGGTTCATCAATATGGAAATTTGATCTACCAAATTTGGAAAAAGAAAAATAAATCTGCACATTTTGCTTGGCATTTAGATGAGACTTACATTAAAGTCAAAGAAGAGTGGTGTTATCTCTATCGTGCGATCAATCAAGAAGGATACACATTGGGTGTCCAACTCCGTAAAACAAGAGATCATCAGGCTGCCTATATGTTTATGAAACGATTAGTCAAAGCTTTTGGAGAACCAACGGTTCTCACAACAGACAAGGCTCCTGCTTTGCTGTGTACTTTCAAAAAACTAAATAATAATGACATTTATGTACATATGAAACATTGTATCGTCAAACATTTCAATAATCTGATTGAAATGGATCATCGACATGTAAAGCGGCATTTTGCCAAATCCTCTGGATTTCAAAATATACGTCATGCCTCACGTACAATAAAAAGGATTGAGACCCTTCACGTACTTTACAAACAAAAACGAAGTCTTTCACAAGACTCCGTTTTTTCGGCATACCAGAAGTTACAAGAGTTAATGACGATTACTTAAACGCTATCCCTCATGTATCAACTTATTTATACTTTTTTAAACTTTGCAACAGAACCCTCTCAACTCATTTTAGGGGCAGTAGCAATTAACTTTGCCTCAATAATATATCGATCTGGTGCATCACCTATATAATCGAATGGATAGCAAGTCGTAAGAGTCAATATTGGCTCTTCTTTCTTTACTATGACTGTGCGATCATCTGCATTTGTAATCCACGTTTTTTGAATTTCATACGTATAAATATTATTATCGTATTCCACAATGAGGTTATCTTTCTCCTTTAGTTCTCCTAGCTCTGTAAAAACAGTATCACGATGTCCACTTAGTACAGTGTGACCACTTTCAGATGGAGTGGTTGTACTATTACTTACAAACATACCAACTCCTTTTTTCAATGTAGCGTCACTCGCTCCCCAATATACAGAAAACTTCTTCTTTATCTTCGGGATATTTAACTCAGCTACTTTCTCACCTTCTTTATAGTGCATTTGAGAAGAAGGTACTTGAGAATTCACAGTTGTTTCAGTCGAATTTTTCGTGGGTGATGCCTTTTCAAAACGCTGTATTTCTTCTGTTGTTAAATCTTGCGTAGAATTTTTCCCATGGTACCATTCAAAGGAATAATACGCGCCAATAACAATACCAATTATTATGAGAACAAATCCAACACGATTTAGAACGGTCACTGTTCATTCCTCCATGCAAAAAATGGTAGGGTTATCCTACCATTTTTTATTTTCAATATATAAATTTATCCCATTTGCATAGGTTAATAAAAAATCCGTTTACGCTTTATTTTTACGACGAGTAAATCCAAATACTGATCCTATTGCTAAAAGACCTGCACTTAGTGCCATCATTAGTATATTATTTGATGCCGTATTTGGTAGCTTTTCCCCTTTTGTAACTTTCTTTGCTGCTTCTTGCTTCATTTGATCTTTTTTCATCTTATCTTGATTTTGTTGCTGCATTGCTGCTTCTTTTTTCATCTTATCTTGATTCTGTTGCTGCATTGCTGCTTCTTTTTTCATCTTATCTTGATTCTGTTGCTGCATTGCTGCTTCTTTTTTCATCTTATCTTG